>Ga0210396_10000736_pt1 | contig 39118 bp, 34 predicted proteins | sample IncBWH17OmetaG_FD_155466 | JGI IMG/M metagenome (GOLD analysis project Ga0210396, IMG submission 155466) | Forest soil microbial communities from Barre Woods Harvard Forest LTER site, Petersham, Massachusetts, United States - Inc-BW-H-17-O ... | reverse complement strand
AATTGACGACAACCCGACGGTCGTTGCTAGAACTGGCGACCGCCTCATCGATGCTGGGGGCGTGGGTTATCGGGTATGACAAAGCCTCGGCTATCGCCCACGACGCCGATCGCGCCGGACGCACCCTGCGTGAATCGGCGCTCGACTCCGGATATATCAGCGCCGCGGACTTCGACCGCATCGCAAACCCCGCCACCATGGTCGGTCCGTTTTAGGACAACCCTGGCTATGGCGGGGCATATCAGTTTTTAAGCCGCTGAAAGGAGACCGGTTAGCATGCAATTCGGAATTTTCTCGGTCGGGGACGTCACCGCGGATCCGACCACCGGCCGCACGCCCACGGAGGCCGAACGGATCCGCGCGACGGTGGCGATCGCGAAGAAGGCCGAGGAAGTCGGGCTGGACGTGTTCGCCACCGGTGAGCATCACAACCCGCCGTTCGTGCCGTCTTCGCCGACCACCCTGCTGGGCTACGTCGCGGCGCAAACCGACCGGATCATCCTGTCTACTGCGACGACCTTGATCACCACGAACGACCCGGTGAAGATCGCCGAGGACTTCAGCGTGCTGCAGAACCTCTCCGGTGGCCGCGTAGACCTGATGTTGGGTCGTGGCAATACCGGGCCGGTCTACCCCTGGTTCGGGCAGGACATCCGGGCCGCGATCCCGTTGACGGTCGAGCACTATGGGCTGCTGCGACGGCTGTGGCGGGAGGAGGTCGTCGACTGGACCGGGAACTACCGCACCGCGCTGCAGGGTTTTACCCTGGCTCCGCGGCCACTGGACGGAGTACCGCCGTTCGTTTGGCATGGTTCGATCCGCACCCCGGAGGTTGCGGAATTGGCCGCCTATTATGGAGATGGTTTCTTCCATAACCACATTTTCTGGCCGCCATCGCACACCAAACGGATGGTGCAGTTGTACCGCGAGCGGTTCGAGCATTACGGGCACGGCAGCGCCGATCAAGCGATCGTGGGTCTGGGCGGGCAGGTTTTCATGCGACCCAACAGTCAAGACGCGGTCGCGGAGTTTCGGCCCTACTTCGACAACGCTCCGGTGTACGGGCATGGCCCGAGTTTGGAGGAGTTCTCCGCCCAAACACCGTTGACGGTGGGGTCGCCACAGCAGGTGATTGATCGAACACTGGGTTTCCGTCAATACGCCGGCGACTATCAGCGGCAGTTGTTCTTGATTGATCACGCCGGCCTGCCGTTGACGACGGTGTTGGAGCAACTCGACCTGCTGGGTGAGGAGGTTATCCCGGTGCTGCGCAAGGAGTTTGCGGTCGGTAGACCGGCGCACGTGCCCGACGCTCCGACCCACGAGACATTGGTGAAGGCGGCGGCAAGCAGCGGCGCTGACACCGACAACGCAAGCGTGGCTGACACCTCGGAGGAGCACCAGCCATGACGAAGTTAGCGATCGTAAGTGGCGGGTTGCGGGAGCCGTCGTCGACGCGGCTGCTGGCCGACCGAATCACCGCAGCGGTCGAGGCAGCGTTGGCCGGCAGGAAACTGACGGCGACGGCTTCGGTGATCGAACTGCGGCCCCTGGGGCGAGCAATCATGGACACCATGCTGACCGGGTTTGCTCCGTCGGAGTTGGAGTCGGTCTTTGAGACCGTCGCCGACGCCGACGGGGTAATCGCTGTGACTCCGGCGTTCAACGCCTCGTTCAGCGGACTGTTCAAGTCGTTCTTCGACGTGCTGCCCGAAGAGACTCTGTCGGAGATGCCGGTGATGATCGCGGCGACCGGCGGGACCGAGCGACACTCGCTGGTGCTGGAACACGCGTTGCGTCCGATGTTCTCCTACCTGCATGCCATCGTGTCGCCCACTGGCGTGTACGCGGCCACCGACGACTTCGGCGCTAAACAGGGTTCCGTCGAACTCTCCGAAAGGATCAGCAAAGCAGCCGAAGATTTCGCCCGCCTTCTGTGGTCTTGCGGTCCTCACGCGCGGCGCGATGTATTCGCCGAGGAGCTGACCGACATGGAACGGCTCCTGGCGGGCTGGCAGCCGCGAGGAGGCGGCGACACCGTCGAAGACTGACGCTCCCCGAGGCCTTAGGGTTGGCAGACCTCAGCCAACCGCGGGTCTTCCGACATGTGTAGTGCCGGCCGATCACAACGAATACGGAGGAACGACATTGACCGAACGCACCACGCCGGCGACCGCGCCGAGTGCCACTGCGGAACAGGTCTCGCCTGAACAGGTCTCGGCCGGGGGCCGGTGACGCATGGCCGAAGCACCGATTCTGGTGTTGGGTGCCACCGGTGGACAGGGCGGCGCGGTCGCCGACGCTCTGCTCGCACGCGGGGCGCGGGTGCGCGCGATGGTGCGCCGGCCCGCCGAGCCGAAGGCTCGGCGCCTGGCCGAGCGGGGTATCGAGGTGCTCGCCGGCTCGCTTGGCGACCGCTCTGCGCTGGGTGCGGCGATGCGGGGTGTCCTCGGAGTCTTTGCCCTCACGACTCCGTTTGAGGCGGGAGTGAACGCCGAGGTGGCCCAGGGCCGCGCCATCGTGGCCGCCGCCGTCGACGGGCAGGTTCCGCACCTAGTGTTCAGCTCGGTCGCGGGGGCGAACCAACACACCGGGGTGCCGCACTTCGACAGCAAAGCCGTCATCGAAGCCGAGCTGGCCTCAACCGCTTTGTCCTACACCATCACCGCCCCGACCTACTTTTTCGACAACGCGCTCGGCGGCATGGACCGTATCCAGGCCGGGATCCTCGATCTGCCACTGCCGCCGAACCGTCCGCTGCAGCAGTTGGCGCGCCAGGACCTTGGTGCCTTCGTCGCCAAGGTGCTGCGCGACCCCAGACCCTATGTTCGCCAGCGCATCGAGCTGGCCAGCGACGCCGTCACGCCCGCACAGATGGCCGAGGAGCTCAGCGCGGCGATGGGCCGACCGCTGCACCACGAACAAACACCACTTGAGTCGATCAGCAGTCCGGACATGCACGCGATGTGGCGATTCCTCAACGGCCCCGGCTACCGTGTCGACATCCCGGCTCTGCACAGCGCTAACCCCGACGTTGCGTGGACATCGTTCGCCGACTGGGCCCAGCACACCTTTGGATCCGGCAGCCTGGCCACGCAATGACCGCCATCAGCGCTCGTGAACGCCTCCGCGGGCGAGCAGGATGACATCCACCTCCAGAGTGGACCTTGCACTCGAGTCAAGGGAAGGTGACCACCAGCTGACGCGCTACCGGCTGCCAGCGCCGCGGTGTCCGTTACGTCGACCGCGCGAAACCGGGCGGCTAGCGCCTCAATGAGACCGCGTTCGATGGCCGTCGCGCGGCCGTGGGCGGCCAGCCGCAGCTCGTCGCGAGCCCGGGCCAGTGAGGCTACAAGCTCGACCGGGTCGAATGCGTCCCAGGCCTTGTTGTAGTTCGGGCCTACGGAATACGCGATGCCCCAGCGGGCAACCGCGAGATCGGGGTCTAGACCAAGTGCCTTCTCGAAGCAGCGGCACACCGCCCCAGGTCTCGCCCCGTTGCGACCACGACGTTTGCGCCGTGGCCGAAATTGAACGCGCCACAACGCCTTCTGGAAAACGGATCGCCGAACCCGAGGCCAAGAAGACTAGTCCGGCGCCGGCCCAACCAATAGTTGCCGAATGACCGGGGCAGCCCAGCGGCTGAGTTCGTCGCGGCTGAGGTTGGCCACCGGTGGATTCGCCAAAACATATCTTGTCGTGGCAAGCCCAATCACGAACGCACCCATCAAGCCGATCCGTTGAACGGGATTATCTGGGGTGGCGGTGATCAATTTGGGCGCGACCTGCTCCGCGAACACCCGCCGCAGCGTGTCGGCTGCGACCTGGCTCGTCATCGCGGCTCGCAAGAGCGCCACGAAGGTTTCGTCTTCCCACACCGCGAAGAACCGCGGCAGCAAGATGCCCGCAACTTCGTCGGGATCGACGCCCGACAGGTCTGGCAATTCGATCGCAAAGTCGGCGGCTGCCGCGAACAGGTCCTGCTTGCTGCCGAAGTAGCGGATCACCAGCGCCGCATCCACCCCGACGTCCGAGGCGACGGCCCGCAAGGTTGTCCGTTCGTATCCTTCGGCGCCGAAGCGACGGCGTGCCGCCGACAGGATGTCGGCGCGCGTCTGGCTGGCATTGCGGGGCCGCGTCGCAGTCATTACAACGGCGCCGGCCCAACCAGCAGCTGCCGAAAGACCGGTCCCGCCCAGCGGCTGAGTTCTTCGCGACTCAGGCTGGCCACCGGCGGATTGGCGAGCACAGACCGGGTCGCGGCAAGCCCGATCACGAACGCATCAGTCAACGCAATCCGCTGCAGGTGATGGTCTGGAGTGGCGCCCATCAGTGTCGGCGCCACATGCTTGGCCAGCGTCTCGTTCAGGGTGTCGGCCGCGATCCGGCTGGTCATCGCCGCCCGCAGCAGCGCCAGGAACGACTGGTCGTCTTCCCACACCGCGAAATACCGCGGCAGCAGCATGTCCGCGATGTCGTCCGGATCCGCCCCGGTCAGATCCGGCAGCTCGATCTTGAATTCGGTAGCTGTCGCGAACAAGTCCTGCTTGCTACCGAAGTAACGGATGACTAGCGCCGCGTCCACACCGACGTCCGCGGCGATGGCGCGCAGCGTAGTGCGTTCGAAGCCTTCCGTCGCGAAGCGCTGGCGCGCCGCCGCGAGGATGTCCGCGCGTGTCTGGGCGGCGTTTCGAGGCCGTTTGGTACTCATCCCAAAATACTATGTCAGCCGCTGTTGACTTCGGGGACCGGGCCGGCGTACTGTCTAAGTCACCGAATGTTGACAAAAGTCACCGATTGTTGAAATCGAGATCTTGGACGGCGGGTGGTCCCCATGGCTGGCGGCATTGAGCGGTCTAGCACCGCGACTCCTGAGACGCCGATCGGCGAGCATCGGGTTGGCGTGCTGCACCGCATCGCTCGGCTCGCAATCGCGGCACCGAGGCGGACCATCGCGATCGCGGCGCTGGTAACGGTGGCCACGGCCATCTTTGGTATCCCTGTCGCAAGCAGCCTGTCCGCCAGCGGATTTCAAGACCCGACATCGCAATCAGCAAGGGCGGGCCAGCTCCTGACCGACAAGTACGGTCAGGGTGACGTGCAGCTGCTAGTCACCGTCTCAACGCCAGACGGCGTTGATGGTCCAGCCGCCCGAGCCGCGGGCACTGAAATCGTCCACCAATTGAAAAGCTCGCCGCATGTCGTGAATGTCACCTCGCCGTGGACAGCCCCGCCGCAGGCCGCCGCCGAGCTTGTTAGCAAGGATCGGACATCCGGGTTGATCGTCGCGGGCATCAAGGGAAACGAAAGCCAGCAGCAGAAATACGCCAAAGAGCTTTCCGCGCAGGTGACGCACGACCGGAACGGCGCCGCCGTGCAGACCGGCGGCGTCGCGATGGTCAATGTGCAGATCACCCAGCAGTCGCAGCGCGACTTGCGGGTGGTGGAATCGATCGCGATTCCGCTCAGCTTTCTCGTGTTGGTCTGGGTGTTTGGCGGTCTGATCGCCGCAGCGCTGCCCGTGGCCGTCGGCGGAATGGCGATTTTCGGCGCCCTTGCGGTGCTGCGCACGATCTCGTTCACCACCGACGTTTCGATATTCGCCCTCAACCTCACCACCGCCATGGGTTTGGCGCTGGCCATCGACTACACGCTGTTGATAGTCAGTCGGTACCGCGACGAATTGGCTAACGGCGCAGACCGCGAGGTTGCCGTCGTTCGCACCGTCGTCACGGCGGGTCGCACTGTGTTGTTCTCGGCCACAACGGTCGCGCTCTCGATGGCCGTGATGGTGCTGTTCCCGATGCACTTCTTGAAGTCCTTCGCCTACGCGGGTGTCGCCACCGTTGCGTTCGCCGCCTTCGCCGCCGTGGTTGTCACGCCTGCCGCGCTGGTCGTGCTCGGCGACCGGCTGGAGTCGTTGGATGTCCGTCGGCTCGTTCGCCGCCTGTTGGGCCGGCCCGAGTCCGTACCGACTCCCCTACGGCAGCAGTTCTGGTATCGCTGGACGAGGTTTGTCATCCGCCGATCCCTGCCGATCGGATTGACCGGCGTGGCCTTCTTGATGTTCCTTGGTCTGCCGTTCCTGAACATCAAATGGGGTTTCCCGGATGACCGCGTGCTGCCGCACTCGGCTTCCGCGCACCAAGTTGGCGATGAACTGCGCAACGACTTCGTCAACAACTCCGAAACCGCGGTGACGATCGTCATCCCGCACACTGGCCGCCTGACCGGCGACGAGATCGGACGATACGCCGCCGATCTGTCTCGCGTGCCCGGCGTCTCGGGCGTGTCGGTCCCGACAGGCACGTTTGTCAACGGCGTCCCCGTCGGACCACCGTCAGCGCCTACCGGAGAGAAGCAGGGCAGCACGTTCCTCACGGTCGACACCTCAGCTCCGCTGTTCTCCGACCGCTCCGAAACTCAACTCGACCGCCTGCACGCGGTCCCGACTCCTGGCGGCGAGGAAGTCAATTTCACCGGCACCGCCCAGATCAATCGAGACAGCGTCGATGCCATCGCATCACACTTGCCTTTGGTGCTCGGGCTAATCGCCAGCTTCATGTTCATACTTCTCTTCCTGTTGACGGGCAGCGTCGTGATGCCACTGAAAGCGTTGGTGCTCAACGCCCTTTCACTCACCGCCGCCTTCGGCGCGATGGTGTGGATCTTCCAGGACGGAAACCTCGGCGCGCTCGGAACGACGCCCAGCGGGGTCTTGGTCGCCAACATACCGGTGCTGCTGTTCTGTATCGCCTTCGGCTTGTCAATGGACTACGAGGTGTTCCTCGTCTCCCGGATACGCGAGTTCGCGCTGGCGTCCGGAAAGACCCACGCGGACAACGACGAAAGCGTGGCTCGGGGAATCGCCCGCACCGGTCCGGTAATCACCGCTGCCGCTCTGATCATGTCGATCTCGTTCGCGGCGCTGATCGCGGCCAACGTGTCCTTCCTGCGGATGTTCGGGCTGGGCCTCACGCTGGCCGTCCTCGTCGATGCCACCTTGGTGCGAATGGTGCTGGTGCCGGCATTTATGCACGTCCTCGGACGACGGAACTGGTGGGCTCCCGCGCCGCTGGTCCGGCTACACAAACGTCTCGGGCTGAACGACGGTCACTCCGTCGCGCCGCCGGAGCATGGGGTGGACGCGAGCCCAACCCGTCAACAATCAATACCGAAATCACAACTGGCTTGGGGTGTTTGAACCGAATCGCGCCAACAAGCATCTTCTAGGAGACGCACTATGAGTGTTATAGCAGGAGTCCACGGCGTGTGGCTCCCGCTATCGCTCCGGTTAGCGCGTCGCGGGTCGTCGGTTCGCCAATGCTGGGCGGCCCGTCCGGGGTGCGGGCGGCCGCCGCTCCAGCACCAGCGAGTTTGACGCTGACGCAAAATCTATTTGGACGGCCGCTGAAGCCCAAGATGATCGCGCAACGTATGGCCGGTGTACTCGGTGCGGAAACGGCCGCAGCGCTGCAGGATCGGCACGACATGATCGACGAACGCCTTGAGCTCATGCGGCAGTGTCGATCCCATAAACGTGAATCCGTCGACGGCACCTGCGTCCTGCCAAGCGATCACATGAGCGGCCAGCTGCTCGGGCGTGCCGATGAAATCCATCCCCCCCGCGCCACCGGCCACCTGCTGGGCGACCTCACGTAAGGGAGCGTCCGGTCGCGCTCGCGCGGCCGCATAGAGCTGCTCCGCGCGGCTTGACGGTGTCGACTGCTCAGCCCAAAGCTTCGCGGGCAGCGGTTCGTCCGGATCGTAAGCATCTGGGTCGAGCCCCGCCGTATATAAGGCGTTTTGCCATCGAAACTCTGGACTTGCCAGGTCTTCGAGTTGCCGTGCCCGCGCCTGAGCTTCGGCCACGGTGCCGCCCAAAGTCACCATCAACGCGGGGAGGACCAGCACCTGCTCGGGCTTACGACCTACAGCGCCGGCCTGCGCGTGGAGATCGGTGCGGAAGGCGACCGCTGCCTCGAGCGATGGTGGCCCAGAGAACACCACCTCGGCGTATCGCGCGGCCAGCCCGACGCCCGTTGCAGACTGTCCTGCTTGAACGAGCACCGGGTGCCCCTGGGGGCTGCGGGGAAATGGCAGGACCCCTTCAATGTCGTAGTAATGGCCGTGGAAGCGCGGCGCGTGCAGCTTGGCGCGGTCTGCCCACACGCCGCGTTCACGGTCACCGATGACCGCGTCGTCCTCCCAGCTGTCCCATACACGGGTGACGGCCTCGACGAATTCGTGAGCGCGCGCGTAACGCTCGGCATGCTCAGGATGGAACGGTTCACCGAAGTTCGCCGCGGCCAGCGGCGTGACGGTGGTGACGATGTTCCAGCCCGCGCGACCGCCGCTGAGATGATCCAGCGTCGCAAACCGGCGGGCGAGCTCCCACGGCTTGCTGTAGGTCGTCGAGCCCGTCCCGATCAGTCCGATGCGGCTGGTGACCGCGGTCAGCGCGGACAGCACCGAAATCGGGTCGAATTGCGTCTGCGGGAGATACGTCGCGCGGTATTCGGCGATGGCGATGTTGTCGGCCAAGAAGATCGAGTCCATCAAACCGCGTTCAGCGATAAGCGCGATGTCGGTGTAGTAGGACAGGCCGAGGACGTTGCGAACATCGCCGTCGACGACGCGCCACGCGGCTTCGTGATAGCCGCTCGGCCAGATGAAAGCGTTGAAGTGCAGTGGCCGCGAGCTCATAGGTTCGACTCCCTCGAGGACTTTTCGCCGAGTAGATGATCCGTGGCTGTCACAATCGCGTCGATGATGGTTACCGACTGCTCGGCATCTTCACCGCCGTCAAACTGCGTCACACCCCCACGACGCAACGCGATCTGAGGTTGAAAAAGTCCTCCGTCTCACTGACAGGAGCGTGCCGACACAGATCCGCGCCAAGCGGTGCCGTATGGGTTGTGAAGTTCTACTACTGCCCCCGAGTCGGCTTCGCGACAGCTCGACATGTCAGCTCCGACGAGCTGCGCCGCCTCAAGGCAGCGCGAAGTCTCGTCTGGAGAAGGTTGGCTGCGACCGTCACAATTCGTTCTTCGCATCCGCGCGCGCCGCCGGGCCTCGCAACCCCGAGGCCCGCCGTTGAGCGGATGACCGCGGAGCGCGCCGCGGCTTCCCACATTTCACATTCGCGTGATGAATGACATCGCGACACCAAAAATGTGACCCGATCATAGATTTGGGAACTATATGCGCGTGCCGGTGTGCCGGCGCAACCACTGTCCGGTCGAGGTCCATTTCACCTAGACACCACGTTGAATTGGTCAGCTTGCCGACTGCAGGCGGGCCACGACGCGGCCGCGGCGGATCACGTTGATCGTTTCGCCTGCCGCTACGCGATCGAGGTATTCGCTAGCACCCGCGCGCAGTTGGCCGATTCCGATACGGATTGGTTCAGGGGTAGGGCTGATTGGAGGTGTCGCGTGAAAACTGCTCAAAAGCCTGTCGACGACTACCAGTGCTTCTTGGCGGGCCAACGCCTGATCGCTGGATTGTGCGACCTCAAAAGATAATTCGGTCAAAGTGCCGCGCATAGTTGCCGCGAGCATGGCCGACGCGTAGTCACCCGGCCCCGTGGGCGCCAGCAGATCGATGAAGGCGCGTACCAGGTGGGCGTAGTAATCAGTGTCGAGTTCTCGCCAGCGCTCCCAGCCGATGGCCGCGGGGCCTTCTTTGAGCACAATGGTCTGGTATGCGGGTTGGGCGCAGGCGTCCAAGAATGCCGCGATGCCGGCGCGGGCCTGTTCCCAGGGTTCTTGGTGCTCGTCGATGGCTTGTGTTATTTGGAGGGAAACGTCGTGTTGGAGGCCTTCGAATACGGCCATAAATAGCCCCAGCTTGCTGCCGAAGTGATGTTGCAGGGCGCCACGGGTGACGCCTGCCTGGTTACAGATTTCCAGGCCGCTGACCTCGGAATACGAGTGTTGGGAAAAGATTTCGCGTCCCGCTGCCAGGATGTCGCGTCGGGTGGCCTCGGCGTTGCGGTCCCGTCGGGTCATGGGTTCGGCCATAAGCTTCCCTCCCTCCGCGCCCGGTGGCGGTCCCGCATTCTCGATGAATGCTACATTCTTCGTGAATGTTGGTTCGTGAAGGGGTCGTCCATGAATCGCCGAAATGACAAAGATGTCGACGCGATGTCCGATACGGCCGCGACGGCCGACTTTGCGGTGGGCGCCCGGGTGCGTGTCTATCCCGGCAGCAGCGACGAACGCTCGGGAATCATTGTCGACGATTTCGGCGACGACGCCGGCTATGCCGTCGACATCGGCGGCCAGCACATTGCCGATGCAAGCCGCCGGTGGGCGATCACCCTCGATGACGGCACTCTGGTGTTTGTCGACGGCTTCCAACTCGCCACCGACGAAGGCCACCATCGGTGACCGATCAGTCGGCGCTGATAGCCCAGCGGTCCCGATATGGCTAGCCGGAGCACGGAGTGGCTCGTGCCACCGGCGAGAACCTAAGCGCCAGCCCAGTTGAGTTGTGGAGGCGGCCTATGTCGCGCATCAATTGCCCTGTCCTAGCCGCGAAAGTGGTCGCGGCAGAAGAGGCCGTGGCGCACATCCACGACGGCGACAACGTGGGGTTCAGCGGGTTCACCGGCGCCGGCTATCCCAAGGCGGTCCCCGCCGCGCTGGCCGCAACCATGATCCAAGCCCACGACGAGGGACGGCAGTTCCAGGTCGGGCTGTGGACTGGCGCGTCGACGGCACCCGACGCCGACGGCGTACTGGCCGCTGCCCATGGGATCTCGACCCGGCTGCCGTACAACTCCGACCCCACGCTGCGCCGCATGATCAACGCCGGCGATGTTCGCTACATCGACGCCCACCTGAGCCACTCCGCACAGCACATGTGGTTCGGCTTCTACGGCAAGCTCGACGTGGCGGTCGTGGAGGTGACCGCGGCCCTGCCGGAAGGGCTGCTGGTGCCCAGCTCCTCGGTGGGCAACAACAAGACCTGGCTCGACCAGGCCGAGCGGGTAATCCTCGAGGTCAACCACTGGCAGCCGCGCGAGCTGGAGGGCTTCCACGACATCTACTACGGCACCGCGCTGCCGCCTTCGCGCCGCCCGATCATGCTCACCGAGGCACTGCAACGCATCGGCGAGCCATACCTGCACGTCGACCGCGACAAGGTCGTCGCCGTGGTCGAGACGCACAGCCCCGACCGCAACGCGCCGTTCAACCCCCCCGACGACACCTCACAGGCGATCGCCGGACACCTGGTGGACTTCCTCCGCCACGAGGTCCGCGCCGGACGGATGCCGCCGGAGCTGCTGCCGATCCAGTCCGGCGTCGGCAACGTCGCCAACGCCGTCTTGGCCGGGCTCGACGACAGCGAGTTCACCGACCTGCTCGCCTTCACCGAGGTGCTGCAAGACGGCATGCTCGACCTGCTCGACTCCGGGACGCTCCGGGCGGCGTCGGCCACGTCGTTCGGGCTGTCCAGCGATGGCGTACACCGGTTCATGGCCGGCATTGACGGCTACAAGGGCCGCATCCTGCTGCGTAGTCAGGAGATCTCCAACCACCCGGAGGTGGTGCGCCGGCTGGGGGTGCTGGCCATGAACGGCATGATCGAGGCCGACATCTACGGCAACGTGAACTCCACCCACATCATGGGCAGCGCGATCATGAACGGGATCGGCGGCAGCGGGGACTTCGCGCGCAACGGGTTCTGCAGCTTCTTCCTGTCGCCCTCGACGGCCAAGGGTGGCGCCATCTCGGCGATCGTCCCGATGGTCAGCCACGTCGACCACACCGAGCACGACGTAGATGTCGTCGTGACTGAGCAAGGCCTCGCCGACCTGCGCGGGCTGGCTCCCCGGGACCGGGCCCCACGGATCATCGAGGGCTGCGCGCACCCGTCGTTCCAGGATCAGCTGCGCGAGTACTTCGACCGTGCCCTCGCGGCTCGCCCGAACGCCCGCCACACCCCACACCTGCTCGACGAGGCGCTGTCGTGGCATCAGCGCTACCTCGACACGGGAAGCATGCTCCCCCAGTTGCAGGTTTCCCGCGCCATCGATCAGAACGACGCAATAGCCCGCAGCTCAGGGTCCAGCTGACCGGGTCAGCCTGGGCGGCAGCGCCTCATCGAACCGATGCTCGGAAACGCGCGGCCGACGGCGCCGGGATCGAATGCCATTGTGCCGACGGTATCCTCGGGTTACCGGTAGAACCGTGATCATTGCATCAGATGCAGGATTGACCCCTCCGCTGCCGGAGTTGACGTGCTGTCGAATAAGCCTATGACCAGCAGTTTCGGCGCTGAATCCGCCCTACTCAACCAGCGGCATAGAAGAGGTAAGACGCCGAATACGAGACACTGACCTGGGCTCCGTTGGCACATCGTCCCTTCGGTGCCAGCCCGCCCTTGGTCGCAAGGCGCTGAACGTAGGTGACCGCGCCGAACTGCCCGGCACCGTGATTCTCGGTGGCCTTCAACAGCAGCTCCGGTATCGCGTCGTCATGGTTCACCATGGCGTTGGGTACCGGTGTCGCGCTGACTGCACTACCGTCGACCGTCGAAATCCACACCGGGCCTTTGGAATGCAAGGCGATGGGGTTGCCGTTGTCGCTGATGATCGCCGCAGGCTGTAACAGTGTCCAGGAGTTGTTGGTGCACTGGTAGATCTGCACCCCGTGGCCGTCAAACGAACCGGCAAGCTTGTTGCCGGACGGCACCTTGACCGCGTCGGGGATCTGAACCTGCTGTGGCGCTGCGGTTTTACTCGAGGTTGACACAGGCTGGTGAGCCGACGAGCATGCTGCCAGACCGGACCCGATCGCGATCGCGATCGCGCCGGACGCCATCGACAGCGCGATAGGTTTCATGGGTCCGTTCTCCTCTGCGTCGTGCGACGCCCAGTGGAATCCTCCACCAACAAAACTTACGGCGACGGACTGCGGGTCAATCGTGTGACCTAATCGGCACGCGGTGCACGACGAGTCGGTCCCGCGTCGTGCCGGTCCACTAGCCGGGCCAGGCTTGGGGCAGTTTAGAGGCGACCTCCGGTGGACAGCCGAGCTGAGACAGGAACTGGACCACAGTCACGGCCGGCCGGTGGACGCACGCCCGCCCCGTATGTCCGCACCTTGCTTGCCTGCGTCGACAACACCTATGTCCGCAACCTTCTCGGCTACGATAACCGTCAACACGTCCCACGAACGGACCGCCTTCGACTCGCCAAAAACCGGAAATTTTATGCCACTTTTCACCGTCACAATGCGTTCCGGCAGAACGGTGACAGAAAAGGACGCAATATCCACCGCCATCCATGAAGCTAGTGTCAGCGCTGGTTATCCCGAGGACGATCACTTCCAGAGGTTCATCTGTTTGGAAGAAGCTGACCTTCGCATCAGCCCTCTCTATCCCGATCTGCAGAAGCCTCGCAGCGAGCATGTCCTGATGATCGAGGTCCAGCTCTCGTCAGGGACTGAGCAAGACAGGAAGCGCTCGCTGCTTTCCGGGATCGTGACTCGCCTACAGGCGGCAGGAACGGACCCAAATGACGTCATGGTCTTCTTCGGCGAGACCGACCGTGCCAGTAGTTCTTTTGGCGGTGGCCGTCCCGCCCTGCCTGTCGAGGTGCGGCCTTAGACGCTCACTCACCCAGCGTTCCTTTCTAAGACTGCGCGCGCCATGCGCGGGTCGCTGCGGTAAAGCGCCCGCTACTTCTGGAGCTGGGTTGGCCATTTGCCAGGATGCGCCAGCCAGGGCGGACCTGGACGCTGCGAAAGCAGCCATCAAGGCGCTGTTCGTACCGCAGACGAAGCACGGGCGCACGCAGCAGGACCCGCCCAGTCCGGAACTCCCGCAGGACGCTCAGACCATGACGATGCAGTACGGATCAGCGGTTGCCCTACCGAGCCTGAAATGATCGACCTCAACGGCATCACGGCGGACCACGGTGCGCCAGAGCGGTGTTTCCAGCCCGTGCCGGGCGCGGCGTACACAAAACAGCGTTGCACGGCGCACTCCTGGACGCCGTAGCAGCGGCCCGCGTCAAGTAGGTCCGGCGCGATGTCGGTGAGGTCAGCCAGGATGCGATGTCAGTGCGATGCGGCGGTTTGCGGGGCGTTCGACCACTATTTCGACGCGGTGCCTTCGCGTTCGTCGATGACGAAGAGAATGAGTGTGACGGCCAGCAGCCCGGCGGGCACCCAGATCGCATGCAGCCCCCACGCACGGCTGGTGAACGCGCCGGCGATCGCGCCGGCGACAAACGCTCCGATCACGCAGGCATAAACCATGAACGCTCTCCGCGAATTGCTGTTCTTCTCCACGAAGAAGTCGTATCCGGCTTCAACCACCCGCATTAGATTGCCAGTGGTGGCGAGCGGCATGTATGCGAGGTCGCCGATGCTGCGGAACAGGCCAATCTGGATGCCGGCCAAGAAGGAGATCGGCACCACAACCAAACTGTGCGGCAGCGTTGCGGGCAGGAATCCGAAGCCGGCCAGGACGGCCGCTTGGCTCGCCATCGTCCAGCGGAGCGGCTGCGCCACCACTTTGTCGACTCGACCGGACTTGATATATGACGACAACACGACGCCGGCGATGAAGGCGAACATCGGCCACAATCGTGACAGCGAATCGCCCCAATGCCTTTCAGACAAGTGAATCGCGAAAAAGATTACATTGCCGGTCTGCAGATTGGCGAACACCCCGCCGCGTACCAGGTAGGTGTGGGCATCCAGGAAACTGTTGGCGACCGTGAGCAGCACGGCGAACCGCAACGTGTACGGCGTGTATCTCACGACGGCTCCATGTCTCACCGGAACGATCGAAGCAACGTCCATCTCGATGGGCGCGTCCCATTCGATGCGCATGCCGCCGCGGACCTCCCCTTGGTGCTGCTGCATCTGAGCTCCTATCTCAAACTTGCTCGCCGGGATTGCGGATCGCGCGCTCCGGGGCCGCGGCGAGCACCTGTGTCGCACCTTTAGCCGTCACTGGCGAGCTCGGCCAGAACGTCGCGCGCTGATGGTGTCCAGCCGAGGACCCGGTGGGCGTGGGCGGCGGTGAAGCGCTGGTCGAGAGCGAACGCGTCGGCGAGCGGGCCGAATTCGTGCCGCGCCTGCTCCATCGTGATCGAGCTGGCGGTACCGGACTGCCCGGCGGCGACGCTCACCGCCTCGGCGATCTCGCGCATGGTTGGTGATTGGCTGTCGTCAACGCCGGCGTAAACGCCGCCCGCCGGGCTCGCCAGTGCCGCGACGTACAGTTCGGCGATGTCCTCGACGTGGACTACCGCCCACCGGTTGTCGCCGGCGCCGATGTAGTGGGCGGCGCCGGCGCGGCCCGGTGCGCCGAGGAACTGGCCGATGAGCCCGCCGCCGTGGCCGTAGACGACCGCGGGCATCACCAGAATGGGATGGCCGCCATCACCGGCGCGCTCAAGAATGCGTCGTTCGTTGGCGCCGCGCCACGCCGTTACCGGCGGGGGCGCTTGCGGCGCCGTTTCGTCGACGACACCTTCGGTGTTCCCGTAGACCCAGACTCCGCCGGTGTGCACATACGGCCTCGAGCCGAGACCGTCCTGGATTGCGGTGGCTGCGCGCAGGTCGACTCCCGCCGTGTCGGGACCGTAGTCCTGCGCGAGGTGAATCGCGGCGTCAACGTCTATCGCCGTCTTGTGGAGCACGTCGAGGTCGGTGAGGCCACCTCGCACGACGGTGGCACCGAGGTCCGTGACAGCTCGGTCGGCGTCGTGGCTGCGCGCCAGTGCGACGGCCTGGTACCCATGTCTTTGCAGGGCGCGGATGGTGGCTTGGCCGAGGTAGCCCGACCCACCGGTGATCAAAACCTTCATGTGTCCTCCATGGGTTCAGTGGTCTCGACGTCGAGCCTGCCATCGCCAAAACTGCAGGTCCAAGACCTGTTACGTCGCGTGCAATACCCTGGAGGTATCAGTCGCCGTGGGAGGCCCGATGGATCTTGACCTTCGCAAAGTGCGTTACTTCGTCGCGGTCGCCGAAGAGTTGAACTTCGGACGCGCGGCCGAGCGCCTGCATATCGCCCAGCCCGTGCTGTCTCGGCAGATCCGGGCACTGGAAAACGAGCTGCACGCCCAGCTGTTCGTCCGGGACAGCAGCGGCACCCAGCTGACCCGGGCGGGCGCCCAGCTGTTGGCCGATGCGTCGCTGCTGCTAGCCGGGGCCGACGCCGCCCGGCGCCGCGTCGCGCGGGCCGCCCGGGCGATCTCGACGTTCACCGTCGGGTTCATGCCCGGTCTGACGGTGACCGAGCCGGTGCTCGCGCTCGGCGCCGCCCATCCCGACCTCACCGTCGAGGTGTTGCGGACCACGTGGACCAACCAGGTCACCGTCCTGCACGACGGCCGCGCCGACATCGGATACATCCGCATGCCTGTCGACCTGACCGGGCTGCAGACATCGGCACTGTTCAGCGAGCCGCGCGTGGCCATGGTGCCTGCCGCTCACCGACTCGCCGGAAAGGAGGCCATCAGCCTTCACGACCTCGCCGACGAGCACCTGCTCCAGCACCCCGATGCCGTACCCGAATGGCGTTCCGTCGCAAAAGAAATGCACGATCGGCAGCGGCCCGCGGCGATAACCCAGGCGCGCAGCGTCGAGGAGAAGCTCGAACATGTCGCGGCGGGACGCGGTTTCAGTGTGCTTCCCGAATCGACGGCCACCTACTACCAACGCCCCGACGTCGCCTGGACGCCGATCACCGACATCCCGCCGAGCGAAGTGCGGCTGGCCTGGGTGGCGACGCCTCGCACGTCGCTGATCGCAGAATTCGTGGAGCTCGCCCAGGCTGCAGTAAGAGATGCGGAGTAACCGAGGTGTGCGCCATGGTCCCTGAGATTGCGGAGTCGGTGGCTGATCCGCCAGGACGCGTAAAGAAGGCCGGTAACCACACGGCTCATCACCTGCTGCCTGATGAAGAGAAGGAACCGCTGGCGATTCGGTACCGCCGGTGGCTGGTAATCGCCAGCGTGCCGATACGCCATCGCGCGTCTGAGCCGCCATGGGTGTTTGCCGACTACCCGCCGGGGTGATTCGGGCGGGTAGCCGGCCAATCCCGATTTCTGACTGGCTGGTGGATCCAACGGAGTGGCCTGAAAGCCCCTCCAACCGTTGAAATTACGGATTACCAGTACCGAGGGCAGTACGTCGCCACAGCGGCATCGACCGTGACCTTCACGGTGTCCCTACTATCGGGGTTCCTTGAGGTGTAGCGCGCGGTGATGCTGTCTCGGCTGTACCCCGCTGCTGCCATGCCGCAGATATCGTGGGCCGCCTTTATCGCTCCCGCCTCCCATTGACTTTCCGACGTACCCGGGCTGGGCGACACGCCATGCTGCTTGAGGTTGTTTACGTAGTCTGCGTCGTCGTCAGCATGTGCGATCGGTGCTAACGCGACGGCGGCCCCAATGAGCATGACAGCGCCGATCGTCTTGTCCCACATGGCTCTAGGCCTCCTCGTCATCCTCGACCACCTGAAACCCTTAACCGTGGTCAATGATGGGGACGACCCCTCAGGCGGTATACCGAACTTGCCACACAGCCACGCCAAGTCGTGCAACGCCACGATAGCCGAGCGTGCGACCGCGATCAGACAGTATCTGCGGGCTCGACGGCCGCCCCTCTTCCTCGAGGACCACCCGAAGGTGAATTCGGAAGAGATGTCGACCCACGGCGAGTTCACAACGTGGTATGCAGAAGGCACGGCAGTAAGCGGAGGCGATGTGATGCGCGAATACCTGAAGTTCTACATCGACGGCCGGTGGGCCGATCCGGTCGAGGGCAAAACCTTAGCCGTCGACAACCCGCGGACCGAGCAGCTTTCCGGCAGGATCTCGGTGGCTTCGGCGGCCGACGTCGACTTGGCAGTGAAGGCGGCCCGGCGGGCCTTCGCCACCTGGTCGCTGAGTTCTCGTGAGCAGCGGCTGGACCTGCTTCAAGAGATCCTCGCGCAGTACCAGAAGCGTGCCGGCGACCTTGCCGAAGCGGTGACCGAGGAAATGGGCGCGCCGGCGTCGCTCGCGGCCGGCCCGCAGGTCGGCCTCGGCCGCAACCATCTGTTGCTCGCGATCGACGTGCTGAAGAATTTCAGGTTCGAGGAGCAGCATGGCGCCACGCTGGTCGTCAAGGAGCCGATCGGAGTTTGCGGTCTGATCACGCCGTGGAACTGGCCGATCAATCAGATCGCCTGCAAGGTCTACCCGGCCCTTGCGACCGGCTGCACCATGGTCCTTAAGCCTTCCGAAGTTGCGCCCTACTCGGGCTACATCTTCACCGAGATCATGGACGCCGCCGGCGTGCCTGCCGGTGTGTTCAACCTCGTCAACGGCGACGGCCCGACCGTCGGTGCCGCGCTGGCGAGCCATCCCGACATCGACATGGTCTCCTTCACCGGTTCGACTCGAGCGGGCGTCGACGTCGCCAAGAACGCGGCCGCGACGGTAAAGCGGGTGACCCAGGAGCTCGGCGGCAAGAGTCCCAACATCGTCCTCGACGATGCGGACTTCGCCAAGAGCGTCGGCGCCGGCGTGGCCGTCATGATGGTCAACTCCGGTCAAAGCTGTAACGCACCATCGCGCCTGCTTGTGCCGAACTCCCGCATGGATGAGGCGATCGCGATCGCACGCACGGTGGCCGGAGGCGTCAAGGTGGGAGACACCAACGATAAGACCGCGATTGGACCCGTGGCGTCGAAGGCACAGTTCGACAAGGTTCAGCGCCTGATCCACAAGGGCATCGAGGAGGGCGCCACCGTGGTCGTCGGTGGCGCCGGCCGCCCGGACGGATTGGACAACGGCTACTACGTCAAGCCCACCGTCTTTGCCGGTGTGTCCAACGACATGACGATTGCCCGCGAAGAAATCTTCGGGCCGGTGCTGTGCATTCTCGGCTACGACGACATCGATGAAGCGGTCGAGATTGCCAACGACACCGGATACGGTCTGGCCGGCTACGTCTCGGCGGCTGACCTGGACGCGGCCCGTGCCGTGGCCCGCCGGATCCGCGCGGGCTCGGTGGCGATCAACCACGCCTTCGACCTGAGTGCGCCCTTTGGCGGCTACAAGAAAAGCGGTAACGGTCGCGAGTGGAGCGAGTTCGGCTTCGACGAGTATCTGGAGACCAAAGCCACGATGGGATACGCGCCCGCGGTGGCTGCCGGTTAGCCGCGCGCCCGCATTGATGTTGTCACGCGCGATCGGCTTTACGCCGTTCGGATGAGCAGGCCGGTGGGCGGGGCGGCCGGCGGCGGGAGCGCGAGCGGCGTGTTGCCGGGAGAGATGCGTCCGAGCGCGCGCGGTCCGGCGAGCAGCGGCACCTGGTGCCAGGCGAGGAAGCCGATCAGCGCCATCAGGTAGGCCTCCTTGGCCTGCGCGGGCAGGCCGCGCTCATCGCTGACGGTGAGCGGCAGGCGGCGCCCGAGCGCGGCCAGGAGCGCCGGGTTGCGGACGCCGCCTCCGGACGCGACGACCTCGGTGGGTGCGAAGGGGGCGAGCGCGTCGGCGACGGTGATCGCGGTCAGCGCCGTCAGCGTCGCCAGCAGGTCCTCGGGCGCGAGATCCGGCAGGTCGCCCAGACGGAAGTGCTCGCGGCCCGTCGACTTCGGTGGCGCGAGCGCGTAGTAGGGGTCCTCGAGCAGGCCTTGGAGAAGCGCCGCGTCCGGTGTGCCGCGCGCGGCGAGGCGGCCATCCTCGTCGCTCGGCCGGCCTGTCGTGCGGCGCGCCGCCTCATCGAGCAGGCAGTTGGCCGGGCCGGTGTCGAATGCGAGCGGCGGCCGGCCGCTGCGGACGATGGTCACGTTCGCGATCCCGCCGAGGTTGAGCGCCGCGCACGTCGACTCGCCCCGCAGCCACAGGTCGTCGAGGATCCCGGCGAGCGGGGCGCCGTGGCCCCCGGCGGCGATGTCGCGCGCGCGGATGTCGGAGATGACCGGCAGCCCGGTCGCCTCGACGATCCACGCGGGCTGCCCGAGCTGCAGCGTCCCCTTCGCCTCGGTCCCCTGTACCCAATGATGGACCGTCTGCCCGTGGCTGACGACGAGGTCGGCGGGCAGCAGCTCGGCGGCGAGTTCGGCCGACGCCTGCCCGATCAGCTGGTCGAGCTCGCACAGCTCGCCCGCCGTCGTCGGGCCCAGTGAGGCGTGCAGCCGCGCGCGCACCTCGTCCGGCCACGGCCGCTCGATATGACGCAGCGGCGACATCGCGATCGCACCGCCGTCCCACCCGAGCTCCGCCACCGCCGCGTCGAGGCCGTCCATCGACGTCCCCGACATCAACCCGACCACCCTCACGTCGAACCGAGCGCGTCCCGCACGCGTCCCCGGGCCCGGTCGAGCCGGACGGCTGCCTCGGCCGCGTCGACGCCCGCGAGCACCGCGACGATCGCGGTCTTGGCATGACCGCCCGCGGCGGCGAGCGCGGCGGTCGCGGCGTCCTCGTCGACGCCGGCCGCGTCGCGGACGATCCGCACGGCGCGCCGGCGGAGCTTCGCGTTGGTCGCGCGCACGTCGACCATCCGCGGTCCGTAGGCCTTGCCGAGCGCGATCATCACGCTCGTCGAGAGCGCGTTGAGCACGACTTTCTGAGCCGTCCCCGCGGTCAGCCGCGTCGAGCCGGCGAGCACCTCGGGGCCGGTCAACAGTTCGATCACCACGTCGGCAGACGCCGGGCTGCCCGGGTTGTTGACGATCGCGACCGTCAGCGCGCCGGCCGCACGCGCATGCTCGAGTGCGCCGAGCACGTACGGCGTGCAGCCCGACGCCGTGATCCCGACAAGCGCGTCGGCGGCGGTCAGGTCGGTGAGATCGGCGGGGTCGAACGCGTCCTCGGCGCCCTCGATCGCCTCGGTCAGCGCGGTCCGCCCGCCGGCGATCACGCCGCGCACGAGGTCGGTGCCGAACGTCGGCCAGCACTCGGCCGCGTCGAGCACGCCGAGCCGCCCGGCCGTCCCGGCGCCGGCGTAGATCAGGCGGCCGCCGCGCTCAAGCCGCGCGGCGATGGCCTCGGCCGCCGTCGCGATCCGCGGGACCGCCGCCGCCACCGCGGCGTGCGCCTCGCCCTCGGCGGCGACGAGCAGCGCGACGACCTCGCCGATGGGCCGTGTGTCGAGGTCGTCCAGGTCTGGCCGGACGGCCTCGGTGGTGAGCGCGTCGAGTCCGTGCGGGGCGGCGGCCGCCTGCACCCGGATCACATGCGGCTCGTGGATCGCCCGCAGCCGCAGCGCGCCGTCGAGCGCGTCGCCGACGGCCGGGACGAGGTCGAGCTGCTCGCGCAGCGCCTCGACCCCCGCCAGGCCGCCGACCATTACCACCGGGCCATCCCCGACCGCGCGGGCGGTCGCGGCGAGCGCTTCGGCGGCGGCGCGGACGATCGCCCTCGCCGCGGCGTCGCCCTCCGCAGCGAGCACGTCGGGCGCGAAGGTCGCGACCGCGGCGGCGCCGGTCAGCTGCGCGGGCCAGGTCTCCGGCGCGCCGAAGCGGGCGCGGGCGGCGTCGAGCAAGGCGGTGGACGGGCCGCGGCCATCGTGGGCGCGCAGCGCCGCTCGCAGCCCGGCGGCGCCGATCCACGCGCCGCCGCCCTCGTCGCCCAGCCACGGGCCCCAGCCGTCGGCGGCCCGCAGCGCGCCGTCCGCGCCGATCGAGAGCGCCACGACGCCGGTGCCCGCGATCAGCACGACGCCCGGTTTCCCGTCCAGCGCGCCCGCGTGTGCGATCACCCCGTCGCTGGTCACCGCGACGCGCTCCACGCGCAGCGAGGCCAGCAGCGCAACACCCAGCGCGCGCGCCGCGTCCGGCGCCGCCCGCGCGCCGGCCGCGCCCACGATCACCTCGTCGACCGGGCCGAGTTCGCTCGCGACGGCCAGGATCGCCGCCTCCGCGGCCCGCAAGCCGCCAGGCGCTGCAAGCCCCGGCGCGCCCACCCCCTCGGCCCTCCGGCCGTGCGCGGTTGCCCGGCAGGACGTCTTGCCGAGGTCGACGGCGAGGATCAATGCACCCATCCTTTCCGAATCCCGTGACGGCCCGAAGCGATCAATCGCCGTGCTGTAGGGCGCAATTCGTCACGCTGACGTATCTCATTCTCGGCAGCACAACAGGCGCACGAAACCGACGGGTGCGGCAAAGCCCTTGAGCGCGACCGTCTCTTGGCGCTGGGACACGGCGGCCAGTATCTCCTGCACCGCGGGATCGGCGGCTACCGCGTGTGACAGCACGATGTCGTCGCCGGCGCTTTGACCCTGCAGGCGAGCGGCCATGTTCACCGTCGAACCGAAGTAGTCGAGGCGGTCGTTCAACGTCACGACCACGCTGGGTCCGGCATGGATGCCCACCTTCAGCACCAGGTCGCGGTCGGTATGTGCCGACGAGGCGATCCCTGCCTGCATGGCCAGCGCCGCGCGCACCGCTTGCGCCGGATCAGTGAATGAAGCCATGACCGCGTCACCGATCGTCTTGACCACGGCGCCGTCATGGTCACGCACGATCGCCGCCAGCAGCGTGAAGTGCTCGCGCACGATGTTATAAGCCGTGGCATCGCCGACCCGTTCGTAGAGCTCCGTCGAGCCCCGCAGGTCGGTGAATAGCAGCGCGACCTGGCTGACGCCCGCATCGTCTCCCGGCCGCAGCGTCGCCTCGGCGAACAAATCGCGAAAGGCCTGCAGCGAGATCACTTCGGGTGCCGTCAGCGCATCGCGCGACCAAGTTCGCTCCTCGATCAAGGCTGCCAACTCGAAGTCGGCATCGTTCACGAACGTCACGCTTCCCGGCTGGTTCTCCTGATCCGCGACGTTCAGCACTTCGACGCCCGACGCCGTGATGCGCAGGCCCGGAAACGCCCCGGACTCGTACTCGACGTCTACGAAACCGCTGGGATGGAGCGTGCGCAGACGATATGGGCCTGGAGGCAGGTCGACAGTTACGGTGCGCCGCTCCCCCGGACCCAGCAGAACCTGGACGGCGACATGTTGTGTCCCCATCGGCCCCGACAGGCAGAAACCGCTATCGGGCAACGGGCGAACCGCTGCCGCCGGTGCAAACGTCAGCTCGACGTTGCGCTCGAAGTCGCGATCGTAGTCGATGTTGCACGTCGAACAGTGCGCGCCGTGGGGCAGCTCGGAGAGCGTTGAGACGCTGAGCTTGGGTCCGCGGCAGTTGGGGCAGAGCAAACCCCACTTCATGCCGAGAAGCCCGGCCTTCACGCCGGCCAGGCAGGCCTCGGTCGCGGCGCGCGAGGGCACGCCTAGATCGCTCGCCAGCGACTTGGACCGCAGATAGGTGAGGTCGGCCGCCATGCCTTGCAGCACAAGGTCGGCGAGCCGAGCGCCGAGTCCGTTGCCGTAGGGGGTGCGGTCAATTTCCTGAGCCATCGCTGCGGCCCGCTGCCGTGCGCCGGGGGGCAGCGCCGGCTCGGGCAACACGAAAGGTGTCAAACGCCCGGACCCAACGCCGCCCTGGGCGAAGGTGACCGCCTCCACAACGCGCTTTCCCACCGCCTCGCCCGCCTGGGTCGCGAGCCGGGCGCCGAAGACGCGGCCGACTAAGCTCAGCGGCTCCCATTCGAGTGCGTAGGTTACGCGTGAGCCACCTTTGCCGTCCGCTTCAAGATCGAACACCGGGCCGAAGCGGCGGAATGGGCCCTTGGTGAACACCCGCGACTGGCGGAAGTGCCGACCCGAGATCCACTCGTACGGCCTTTCCTCCCATTCCAACACGAAGCCCGCAGCCTTACCCCGCCCGCGTCGCACGACCGTACCGTTGGCTTGCGGCGTCTCCTCGAGCTTGTAAGGCGGCAGCCCCATCGCCTCGTTGAACCGGTTGGTATCGGCCAGCACGGGCCACAACTGATCCGGCGGCAGGTCGAATGTCCAGGTCCAAGTGCGACGCATCGACTGGAACTCTAGACCGGAGGCAAGCCCCCGCGTGCTGCGCCACCACGCGCACGACGCCGCCGAGCGCCACTACGCGACCGGCGGGCCGAGTATCTCGCAGCCGAACCGAGCGGCGAGCTCTTCGAGTTGATCAGCAGGGGTGTCGCGCATTGCGCGGCGCCGAAATGCGTGCGCCTGGAGCCGCATCAAAGAGCTTGTCGCCGATCGCGATGCGATATCGACCCGAAATCACCAGAAAGTGTTCGTCCTCGTTGCGGTGCAGGTGGGTCGGTACAGCGCATCCCGGCTCTGCCACCGACTCGATGATGGCATAGACGCCGCCTGTGGCCCGGCCGTCCACGCGGATCGTTTGTCGCTCACCCTCTGCACCCTTAAGCCAGATATCGCCCTGCGCCGGAATCGATTGTTCGGTAGTCGACATCGCTACTTCCCTTCCAGTCAAGCCAATAATGCTTGGACCTACGGTGCCTCGAAAACCGCTGCACCAGTAGCCGTCCCGCGCACCGCCATGGCCACACAGCGCAGCACGGTTCCCTCAAGTTCGGCGGAAGTGGCCGTCGGCGGGTTCCCGTCAAGGTGCGGACCACTGCCCGTTGCAGCCACCGCTGCCGGCATCCGGTCCCTCACCCGGCGTTCGTAAATGTAAAGGAAATCCGCGCCACGTCGATCGCCGTGTTAGCACCGGGCACAAGATCCAGGTGCAACGCCGAATTAAAAGTCAACGACCCGTTAGGCTGCTCGATGTCAGGGTCACATCGCGAATGAGGAGGCCAGTATGACGACCGCCGATCCGAAGGGTCGTGAAAAATATGTCCGTCGGCTACGGGAGTTCAGTGCATTCGACAAATTCTCGGACGACGATCTGGATCGCTTCGTCCGGGCAGCACGCCACACCTCGACGTCCGGGCCATGGCCACTGATCCATGAGAAGACCCCCTCGGACGCCTGCTACATCCTGCTCAACGGCGAGGCAGCGGTCTACGTCGGCCAGGAACGCATTGCCATCGTGGAGCCGGGTGAGGTGATCGGCGAATCGGTGCTGCGCCGCGGGAAGCTGCGTAATGCGACCGTGACGACGACCGGGCCCGCCGAGGTGCTGGCTATCGGGCGCGATGATCTGGCGCGCTTGGTCGACGAGATACCCGCCCTGCGTGAAACCATGGACGCGACTGCCGCGCGACACGCGGCCGGAGCAGCAAACGTCGATCCGGGTTAACGCCAAACAAGGATAAAGACCTCATCCGGCGGTCCAGCCGCCGTCGATCGAATAAGAGGCGCCGGTGATGGTGGCGGCCGCATCGCCGGCCAGGAAGACCGCGAGTGCGCCGATGTCCTCCGGGCGGGTGTAGCGGGCCATCGGCTGCTTTTCGGCAACGAATTCGAGTTTAGCCTCGTCAAAGGACTGTCCGGCTTCGTTGGCGCGCGCTTCGACTTGCTGCGCCACCAGAGGCGTCATCACCCAACCGGGGCAGATCGCGTTGCACGTGATGCCATGGTTGGCGGTTTCGATTGCTACCACCTTGGTCAGTCCAACAACGCCGTGCTTGGCTGCGACATATGCGACCTTCTGGGCGCTTGCAACGAGGCCGTGGGCGGAGGCGATGTTGATGATTCGGCCCCAGCCCCGGCGTTTCATCCCAGGCAGCGCGCAGCGACATGTATGGAAGGCGGCCGATAAGTTGGTGGCGATCACAGCGTCCCACTTCGCGACTGGGAAATCCTCTACCCTCGCCACGAACTGGATGCCCGCATTGTTAACAAGGACATCGATTGCCCCGAACGCCCTTTCAGTGCCGCTGATCATGTCGGCAATCTCGACCGGCTTGGTCACATCGGCGCCCGAATAGGCCGCCGTTACCTCGAACTCCTCCTCGATACTGCGCCGCTGGTGCTCGATAGCGGCCGGATCACCGAACCCGTTGAGGGTCACGTTTGCGCCCTCTGCGGCGAAGGCGCGCGCGACGGCAAGCCCGATACCGGATGTGGAACCTGTTACGACGACAGACTTTCCGCGGATCATCAGACCCTCGCCCCTTCCTGCGCACCTCAGCTACCGAACTGAGTATCCCTTCGGTGATTGCCAGATGCGACGCGGGACGAGACCTTAGGCCGTCGGAGGTCTGTAGCCCTCCCACGAACGGGCGGCTGATCGGCGTCGCGGAAGGCCGCGATCCCCGGCCCTTGGCAGGTCCTGCCAACTCGACGTATGCGTCAGGTGCTGGGAGAGACCTTGGGCTCGTACTGTGGGCAATCCACTTTGATGCTCGCGCCGACGAAGTAGCCGCAATGATAAGCGGGCATGGTGCCACCACCGTAACTGGAACGCGGATAGGCATCGTAGCCATTTCGGATACTTCCCTGGTTCGGATACTCCCCGAATCGCACTACGTGCTGACGCCAAGTTGAGCGTCAACTCCGCAGCCTGAAGCCGTACCCCGAACGGTGCAGATAGAAATAGTCATTGTCTACTACTGTGTCGTAGCGATACCGCCTGGGCAGGAGTGCCACGAGAGAAACACCGGTCAGCCGTTGTAGCCGGCGCTCTCGGCACGCAGCGCGTCGACGAGCGCGATCACAATCTTCATCCGTCGTTCGAAAGCGCGGCGTGCCCGCGATGGTGTGTCGATCAGGCTGCCGAGATCCTTCAGTCCGTCGGTGGCGGCGACCAGCACCGCCGCCAAATCGTTGGCGTCAACGTCGCGGGGAAGGTCGCCGTCGGCCTGGGCCTGTGTGATCAGGCCGGCGAGCATACCGACCCAGGCGCGCATGTGGTCGCGCACCTGGTCGGCGCCATCAAGCACCCGCGCGAGATCGTGAGTGAGCCGCGAAACACTGAACGCGCTGGGGTCGTGGCGATGCAGGCTCACGAGCGCGAGAGCCACCGCGCGAAATTGGTCGACCGCCCGGGTTTCGCTGGCGATCGCAGCCTGCACCGAGTCAAACCACTGGCGTTGCTTCTCGTCGATAACCGCGAGCGCAAGCTGCTCTTTGGACGAGAAATGAAAGTAGAAAGCGCCCTTGGTCAGTCCGCTTCGCGCGATGAGCTCGGCCATCGTCGCCTCGGTGTACCCGCGCTCGGCGAAAATCTCGGCCGCAACCTGAAGCAGAAACGCGCGAGTGGCTACTCCCTTTGCGGTGACCGGGTCTGACGACATGCGGTCAACATAACACAAACCGACCGTGCGGTATCTCTAGACATACCGCGCGGTCGGTTTTATTCTGGGTCACGATCGGACCTCTTCGACAATAGGTGGCGGCAATGAATGACAAGGCTATGAACTACAAACGCCAACGGGCCCTGGTGACGGGCGCCTCCTCGGGAATCGGTGCGGTATTCGCCCGTGAACTGGCGAGCCGTGGCAGCGACCTTGTGCTGGTGGCCCGCTCACGGGACAAGCTCGCCGCGCTTGCCGACGAACTGAGCGCCTCCCATGGCGTGGCCGCCGACGCCGTGGTCGCGGATCTGGCCAAGCCGTCGGCGGCCGACCGCCTGGCCGACGAGCTTGGTGGCCGCCAGATCGACATCCTGGTCAACAACGCCGGTTTCGGCTTGCACGCGCGGCTCCATCAGGCCGACCCCACGATGCTCACCGAGATGGTGCAGGTCAATGTGGCGGCGCTCGTCGACCTGACCCGGCTGTACCTGCCGGGGATGCTCGCGCGTGATCGCGGCGCGGTCATCAACGTCGCATCAACGGCGGCGTTTCAGCCCGTCCCGTACATGGCGGTATACGGCGCGAGCAAAGCGTTCGTGCTGTCGTTCACCGAGGCCCTGTGGGCCGAAACCCGGCGCACCGGCGTGCGAGTGACCGCACTGTGCCCCGGATCTACCGAAACCGAATTCTTCACCGTGGCAGGCGAAAACGCTCAGGTAGGTCGGCGCATGGCCCCCGAGCGTGTGGTCCACGCCGCCCTCCGCGCCTTGGACCATCGGACCTGCAGCGTGGTCACCGGCGCCGGCAATCGGCTGCTGATCAACGCCCCGCGGCTGGCGCCACGCCAATTCGTAACGCGCATGGCAGAGCGCACGATGCGTCCCGCGAAATCCAGCTTGCACGTTGAGACGACGCCGGTATGACTGCTGTCGCGCAAAACCGCTGAGGCCCACCTTATCCCAAGGGGCAGAACGGGATAGATGGTGAATCGCAGTGAAGCTGCGTGACGCTTCAGGCGGTCAGCGGGCCCGGGGTCAGCCAGAAAGACCCGCCTGGATTCCGCGCTGTAGATCTTTTGCCGTCAGAGCCGGGTTGCCGAGTGGAGCAGTCTCTTGGCAGTTGCAGCCAAGGCTGCCGAACGGGTTGGGGCCGGCACCGGCCGGGCCGTTGTCAGCGCTGGCCGGTGCTGCCGCAACAACACAGGAGCCGAGAACGATAGCAGCGCTGATCAGTGTTTTCGTGATCAGAACCGTCGGGTCGAGGGTCTGCCATCCGACAGCTGACCGTTTTGGATTCGCGATAGACAATGTGACTCTCCTTTTAGTATCCGAGGGATTTCTTGTATTTAGGTGTCGACGCTAGTACGGGTGATCGATGCGTCTGGTTCGAATAAAAGCGGTGGTTCATCCGTAGTGAATCGATGAGGCTCGACCAGGGCAGGTCGTCGCAAATGAGTCAGCGCGAGAGTTGCCGTCGCCGCGGCGCTGATGGTTGTGTTCAGTACATCTTTTCGTCCCTCCGCCCTGTCCGATGATTTACGTTGCGGTACAACGAATGCCGTTGATTGTCGCGGTATGGACTTGAACGTAAGTTTTTCTTAGGTGTCTCATCGTCTCCGCTGTAGCTGTGGCGGCACTGTGCGCAAGTTATTGCCCCGATCAGAGAAACCAACGAACCTAGCCCGTCCGCGAACCACGACATCGAAGTTGCGTAGCGCCGGTTAACCTGTAGTCTGCTAGACAGTCGTTATCCTGTTGTCCACCAATATATTTCACGCTACACGGTTGGAGACCGATGACTGTTCAAATCGAGATGCAGCCTCTAACAAGCGATACCGTGGGTTATTCGACACATTCGACCGCAGCAAGAGCCGCTGTCCGCGCAACCCGGCAATCTGGGACAGGATCGATCGCGGCCGGGCGTTGCCGTCAACCCTGAGGGCGAGATCACGCCGGTGCGTTGACACCGCACCGACCATGGAACCCGGCTCGAACCTGGCACGATGATCACCAGATCACGACCAACACACGCCTCGTTGGCCAAATCATCGAAATCATTCAGCCCGGTCTCAGCAATATCGGCTGTGATGGGAGAAGCCGATCCGGACACCTATCGAAAGGAACCGCGCCAGTGGACACCGAGACCGTGGATCGCCAATTCAGTGAGCTGCAACAACAGGCTCAACAAACGGGAGCGCTGATCCAAACGCTGGCCGACAAATTGTCCACCGCGGTCACCGCGGGCGACGCCAATGCCCGTGAATGGGCACTGGATCTCAAGGAGATCGCGTTAGCGCTCCGCGACGAGCAAAGCACCACCACGGAGCTGCTCCAGGCGATTCACGCCCTGGTCGACAACCATATTGCGGCCAGCGAGGCGTCCGCGCCGCCGTACTACCCGTCAAGCGCCCAATACGCGCAACCGCCCCGGTACCAGACGCCGTACCAATCGCAGTACCAGCAGCCCGCGCCGGGCGGTGGTGGGGCGCTGCAGCGGTTCCTTGGCGGACGGTTCGGTCAGGCGATCGTCACCGGCGCCGGCATCGGCATCGGCGACGACCTCGTCAATAGCATCTTCGACAGACTCTGAGCTGCAACGATCGCCCATGGGAGAGCCGGTCCGTTGCAGCGAGGTTCATGGCTGAGGGTGAACCAGGCAACACGTGCTTGCGCATCTGCGGGCGATGGGTCGGGCTATCCGGCGGAGCGGTTTTTGCGCTTGTTGAAAAAGTCCGTCCACGACACGACGTCGGGGTGCTGTTTGAGCAGTGCCCTGCGCTGCCGCTCGGTCATGCCGCCCCAGACGCCGTACTCGACCTGGTTGTCGAGCGCCTCGGCCGCGCACTGCTGCATTACCGGGCAGTGACGGCAGATAATCACGGCGGCCTTACGTTGCGCGGCCCCCCGCACAAAGAGCTCGTCGGGATCTTTGGCCTTACACAGCGCCTGCGAGACCCAGGGACGATCCTCTGCGGTCATTGCTGGCAGATTGCTGTGTGCAGCCACCAGGTTCGGTCGCACTCGTTCGGAACGAGTGGCCCAGCGCATTCATTGATCTGCGGCAAATAACAGGGCATTTTGGGCTCTCCTTCAATCCGATTCCGTCCGTAAGGTGTCCGCTGCGGACAACGATGACGGGTTAGGCGGCTCGAGGCTTGAGTAGCCCACTACTTGTTTTCGTCTTTTTTCGTCATTCGAGAGTGCGCACGCAGGGTTGTTGTCCTGCACGCGCGTAAGACCAGGGCTCCAAGCTCATGGATCGCCCGAGAGCTGTAACAGAAACGTAATTAGGAAGAAAACTGGGCGGCCCTTAAGTGCTCGCTAGTGCCTATCCGAAGGTGCGCGCATCGCGCTTGTTGAAGAAGTCCGCCCACGACACGACGTCGGGGTGCTGTTTGAGCAGTGCCCTGCGTTGTCGCTCGGTCATGCCGCCCCAGACGCCGTACTCGACCTGGTTGTCGAGCGCGTCCGCCGCGCACTGCTGCATTACCGGGCAGTGACGGCAGATGACCGCGGCCTTACGCTGTGCGGCCCCCCGAACAAAGAGTTCGTCGGGGTCTTTGGTCTTACACAGTGCCTTCGAGACCCAGTCACGATCGTCTGCGGCCGCGGCGCGCAGATTGCTGTTCGCAGGCACAAGGTTTAATCGCCGCGCGGCCGGTTGCGTTTCTGACACCGAGCTGTTCCCTTCCTCCCGGCCGCGACTTGCGACCGCCTCCCCGTTGGTGAAGACCTTGCTGGGTACTGCGCCGCGCCATGCTCCCGATCGGTGTGACGTGGATCTCCCCGTGCGTCTAAGCTAGCTGCTCGGTATCGATTGCGCAACGGCTTTCTGGCACGCACGTACCTAACATATGGCGGTGATGCCTTGCGCCCGGATCGGGCCAGGTCAGAGGCGGTTGCGCAGGGCGTCGATCGCCCGGTAGATCCGCTGCTCGCTGACCGGACGCGGTGTGCCGAGCTGCTGGGCCCATAGGCTCACCCGCAGCTCCTCGATCTGCCGGGCGATGTCGCGGACATCGGCGGCCGTTGCCCGGGCGGCCGGCAGCGTGTGCACCAGTTCGTCGTATTCGCCCTGCACAGCGTGCACCCGCTGCATCCGCTCCCGGTCGGCCTCGATCGCATGGGGCAGCCGGTCGAGGCGGCGGCGGACCGCCGTCAGGTAGCGGGTCAGGTCGGCGAGTTGCGCGCGCCCGATGGCGGTGACGAATCCGGGCGGCAAGAGCCGGTCCAGCTGAGCGCGGACGTCGGCGATCGCGCCGGTCTGCGTCGGCGGCGGCTGGGCAGGCACTACCAGTTGCACTTGCTGTGCAGCGGACAACACCGCCTCGACGCGGCCGACAATGTCGACGGTCGTCGAAACCAGAGCCTCCGCTACCCGATCGCGCAGCGCGGTGAACTCGTCGCGCGTCCACACCGGCCCAGCCACCAGCGCGTCCACCGCGGCGTCGGCGCAGTCGTCGAGCAACGCGGACAGCGGGCCGTCCGGGTTCGCACCGAGCGCCAAGCGTGTCCGCGGATCCAGCTGCCGCTCAACCGCTTTGACGGGCGACGCCACGCTCAGCCGCACCAACCGGCGGGTGCCCGGCCCCATCGCACTCCCCTGCTCGACGGGCGTCGCGAACACTCGCAGATCGACGGCGGTGCCCGCGTCGACGAAAGCAGAAAAGCCCCGCACGGTTCGTCCGCCGACCGTGCGCTCGATGACCCGCGGCAGTTCGTCCAGGTCGTCGGGCCAGGTGCGCAATCCTGTCCGTTCCAGCTCGCCGGCGACCACGTCGGCGATGGCGCGCCGAGCGGGCGCCGCCAGCGTCTCCTGCAGCATCTTGAGGTCCTTGCCGCGGGCGACCTCAGTGCCATCCGCGGACTCGACCGCAAACGTCACGCGCAGATGCGCAGGCAGTTTGTCCAGGTCGAAGGCATCGACGGGCACCAAGACGCCGGTGTGACGACGCAATTCGCGCTGCAACGCCACGAGCAGCGGCTCTCGGGCCGGGTCGATCCCGGCCAGCACCGCCCGGGCGGTGTCAGGGGCGGGAACGAAGTTGCGCCGCAGGTCTTTTGGCAGCGAGCGGATGAGCGCCGTGACGAGCTCCTCGCGCAGTGCAGGCACCTGCCAGGCGAACTCGTCGCCACCCAACCGCGCTAGCACGTCGACCGGGACGTGCACCGTGACGCCGTCATCGGCGGCGCCGGGCTGGAAACGGTATGTCAGGGGCAGCGCGACGTCGCCAAGCTCCCAGGTGTCCGGTCGACCGGCGCCCGCAGCGTCGTCGCTGCGCAGCAGGTCGTCGCGGGTGAATGTGAGCAGGTCCGGTGTCCGGTGCCGCTGCTTTTTCCACCACGCGTCGAAGTGGTGCGCGGAGACGACATCGGCGGGGATGCGAGCGTCATAGAACGCGTAAACGGCGTCGTCGCTGACGAGCAGGTCGCGGCGGCGGGCCCGCTCCTCCAGCTCCTCGAGCTCTGCCCACAGCCGCGCGTTGTCACGAAAGAAGAAATGGCGGTTCTGCCAGTCGCCCTCCACGAGCGCGTGCCGGATGAACAATTCCCGCGCGACCGCCGGCTCGACCCGGGCGTACCCGACGAGCCGGCGCTCAACGAGCGGCAGGCCGTACAGCGTCACGCGTATGTAGGCCATCACCTCGCCGCGCTTGACGTCCCAGTGCGGTTCGCTGTATGTGCGCTGCACCAGGTCACCCGCGACCCGCTCGACGACCTCCGGCTGGATGCGCGCGGCGGTTCGCCCGTACAGCTGGCTGGTCTCGACCAGCTCCGCCACGACGACCCAGCGCGGCGGCCGCTTGCCGAGCACCGAGCCGGGCGCGAGGACGAACCGCGAGTTGCGCGCGCCTAGGTAGTCGCGCGAATCCTCCCGGCGCATGCCAACGTGCGACAGCAAGCCGGCGAGCAGCGCCGCGTGTATCCGGGCCGGGTCGGCCGGCTCATCGGACTCGACGCCAGACTCATTAATGCCGAGGTCGCGGGCGATGCGGCGCAGCTGCCCGACCAGGTCCTGCCACTCGCGGATTCGCAGGAAGTGCAGGAATTCATTCCGGCACATCCGCCGAAACGCGCTGCGTGACAACATCGCTCGTTGCTCGCGCAGATAGCGCCAGAGGTTGAGGTAGGACATGAAGTCGGAGGCGTCGTCGGCGAAACGGGCATGTTTCTGGCGCGCGGCCTCCTCGCGATCGGTCGGCCGCTCCCGCGGGTCGGGAATCGTCAACGCCGCGGCCAAAACCAGCACCTCCCGCACGCATCCCTCGGTGTCCGCCTGCAAAATCATCCGGCCCAGCCTCGGGTCGACGGGCAGCCGCGCAAGGCGACGGCCGAGGTCGGTGATCGCGCCATGCTGATCGAACGCACCGAGCTCCTGCAGCAGCTGCACACCGTCGCGGACGCTGCGCCGGTCCGGCGGGTCGAGGAATGGGAAGTTCTCGACCTCCCCGAGCCGCAGCGCCGCCATCTGCAGAATCACCGCGGCGAGGTTCGTCCGCAGTATCTCGGGGTCGGTGTAGCGCGGGCGGGCCGCGAAGTCCTCTTCTGAGTAGAGGCGAATGCACACACCGGGCGCGACCCGACCGCACCTGCCGGCCCGCTGCGCGGCAGACGCCTGCGAGACCGGTTCAATCGGCAAACGCTGCACCTTCAAGCGCCGGCTGTAGCGCGAAATGCGGGCGTTGCCCGGGTCAACGACGTAGCGGATCCCGGGCACGGTCAGCGACGTCTCGGCGACATTGGTCGCCAGCACGACGCGACGCCCGGTGTGAGGTGCGAACACCTTCTGCTGCTCGGCGGTCGGCAACCGGGCGTAGAGCGGAAGCACCTCGGTGTAGCCTGGCCCGCCCGCCAATCCGCCCAAAGCCTCGGCGGTGTCGCGGATCTCGCGCTCGCCGGACAGGAATACCAACACGTCTCCGGCCGGCTCGGCTTCGAGTTCGTGTATGGCGTCGACGATCGCCTCGATCTCGTCGCGGATCTCGGTGCGGACGATTTCGTGGTCCGGGTCGTCGGGGTCCTCCTCCGGGCCGGATGTAACGGGAACTTCCAGCGGCCGGTATCGGATCTCCACCGGGTACGTCCGCCCGGACACCTCGACAATCGGGGCGCCGCCGAAATGCGCCGCGAAGCGTTGCGGCTCGATCGTCGCCGACGTGACGATCACCTTCAGGTCGGGGCGGCGCGGCAGCAGCTCACGCAGATAACCCAGCAGGAAGTCGATGTTCAGGCTGCGCTCGTGGGCCTCGTCGAGGATCAGCGTGTCGTAGCGCAGGAGGCGCCGGTCGCGCTGGATCTCGGCGAGCAGGATGCCGTCGGTCATCAGCTTGACCAGGGTGCGGTCGCTGACCTGGTCGGTGAACCGGACCGTGAAGCCGACCGCGTCGCCGAGCGGGCTGTGCAGCTCGTCGGCGATGCGCTGCGCGACAGTGCGGGCGGCCAGCCGCCGCGGCTGGGTGTGCCCGATGGTTCCACGGATGCCGCGGCCGAGGTCTAGGCAGATCTTGGGCAGCTGGGTCGTCTTACCCGACCCAGTTTCGCCTGCGACGACGACCACCTGGTGTGCCCGGACCGCCTCGGCGATTTCTTGCCGCCGCTCGCTGACCGGCAAGGCGGGGTAGGTGATCGTCGGGACGGCGGCTTGCCGGGTGGCAACGCGTGTTTCCGCCGCGGCGATCTGGTCGGCGAGCTGATGCAGCTTCTCAGGCGTCGCGCCGCGGAGGTTCTTCAGCTGCCTGCCAAGGCGTACGGCGTCGCGGATGGTCAGACCGTCCAGGCGTTCGCGCAACTCCGCCCCCGACGTTTCGATGGACGGTTCGGCCACTCCGGACACGATAGGCGTCCGCACACGCATCGGCTTTGCACGCCATCACGAAACGGCATGGGAATAGCAGCCTGAAGCAGGAGGTTCGGCCGTATATGCCCAAAGCATTCAACGACACCGAGCGTGACCAGTTCCTGGCAGAAAAGCATATCGGGATCCTGTCCGTTGCTGCCGAAGACGGACGCCCGCCAGCCAGTGTGCCGATCTGGTATGACTACACCCCCGGCGGAAACATCCGCATCAACACTGGCGCGTCGCGGCGCAAAGCCAGGCTGATCGAGCGTGCCGGCGCGCTGACGCTCGTCGTCCAGCGCGAAGAGCTGCCCTACCAGTATGTGGTCGTCGAGGGCACTGTCGTGGATAGCACCACGCCCGCCCCGCTGGAGGTACGTGAAGCCATCGCGATCCGCTACCTCGGCGAGGACGGTGGGCGCGCTTTTGTGCGCAGCCTTGGCGATGCAGACAGCGTGTTGTTCACCATCCGCCCGGACCGCTGGTTCACTGCGGACTTCTCCGCTGGCGAGTAGGGGCTGGGGCCTAGAAGCTGCGTGGTGATCAGTTCTCCCGGCCGACCAGCTCAGCGACGAACCGGTCGATGAAGACGTCCAGCGGCGTTTTGCCGGCTGGCCGTATCACGAATTTCGACAATCCGGCGTCCAGGTAGGCGTCCAGTTGACGATGTAGCTGGTCCCAGCTGGCCGCGATCAGCTCGCTGGGATCGAGGTCTGGACGACGCTGGCGGACCGCGGCTGCCAACTCCGCCGGCAACTCGCCGTCGGCGACGGCCAACGAAATGCCGAAGTGATCGGGTTCGATATGCCGGCCGGCCCGCTCCGCGGCCCGTTCGATCGCCTCCCGCCCTGCTTGCGCTTCGTCCGGGGTGAGGAAACTACCCAGCCAGCCATCGCCCAGCGTGCCGATCCGCCGAAACGCCGCCGGTGCTGAGCCGCCCAGCCAAATGTCCAGCGGAGGCGTCGGCCGCGGCGTGATCGCTGCGGCGCTGACCGTGAAATACCGGCCAAAGTAGCTGGCCGAATCATCGACCAGTGCCGAGCGCAGCACCCTCAGCGACTCGTCGAACACCGCTGCCCGCTCTCCGTCCGGGACTACGAATATCTCGCGCTCAGCCGGGATCGCCGAACGCAACCCGAATACCGGAAGAACCCGCTTAGGCGCGACGGCCGCCAGCGACGCCAGCTGTTTGGCCACCAGAACTGGATGACGCCCAGGCAGCACCGCCACCGAGGTGCCCACCTTCAACCGGGTCGTCCGGGCCAGTGCATAGGCCATACCGACAATGGGATCCACCGCCGGGGAGTAAACCAGCTCGGAGAACCACAGCGAGTCCACTCCGCTGGCCTCGAGGTGATCGACAATGCCGGCGAGCTGATCCGGAGCGGTGCTCGCACCCAGGCTGATCCCGAAGCGAATCTTCATCCGCGTCTCCCTCCGTGTTGTCGCGCACGTGCGTAGCGCAACACGCTGGCGCCGCCATTTGTGCCCGCGGCGTGCCTACGGCCCCGTCAGCGTGTCTATGCGGTAGCGGCTGGCAGTCCAGGATGGGGAGTCGGGGATGGGTGTAAGTGTGACTGTTATGCGGTCTTTGCCGTCGGTGAGAGATTCGGGCACGAGGTATGTGTCATCAAGCCAACGGTGTGAGCCGTTGCTGCGTGGTTGTGTCCAGTTCCCGGCGGGTATGCCATCGATGGCAACATCTGCCGATTGATAGCCAGCTGATTGGTCCGACGTGCGGCGCAGCAGGATGCCGTGGTTGTCCGGGCGGATTTGGACGTCGAATGTGATCGCGGCGTGGGTGGTGCGAACTAGCCCAGCGATGGGGCGGGTGTCGTCGTTCCCCTCGTAGGCGCTGATCAGCAGGTCGTCGGTGCCGGGGGCATCGGTGTATCGGTGCAGGAGTCGACTGACAGGATCGGTGGTGTTGATGTCGTCGCCGGGTGTAATGGTGTCGTCCGGTTGTGTGTAGAGGAATGCGGTTGAGCTGTAGTCAGGTTGGACCATGTTGCGTTTGCCATGCTCGATGCCGAACCGAATTGCGGAGTGGTAGCCGATGGCTTCGGCGAGCATGAGCCGATAGACAGCGACGCAGTAGTCTGCACATCCGCCGGCCGCCGTGCGTTGATCGGGTTGGCCGGTGAGCGGGTCGCTATAGCGGGTGCCGTTGTTGAAGTACCAGCCGCCCTCGTAGAAGTCCTCGGTGCCGGTGCCGTACCACTGGGGCGACGCGGAACCGTCTGTGTAGACGCGTTCGGCTCCTTCGAGAAAGTAAGGGGCGTCGTCGCTAAACGACGTTTTGATCCGCGAACCCCTGATGGTGTGGCTGACGCCGACGAATTTGCCGTGGCCAGGTTCCCCGGCGAACAGCCAGTCCTGACCGACGGTCGTTGGTCCGGCACGCGAACGTGCCGAGAAGTAGCCGGCGCGGCCGCTGGCCAGCGCGGGTGCCCACTGGGGATCGGGTGTGGTCACCACATCGCAGTCGATTCCCGGGACGGGATCGCCGGTTGTGTTGACGAGGATGATGTGGGCTGTGTGGGCGAAAGGCATCGGCCACCACTCCGACAACGACAACGACCCGTCAGGTTGTGGGATGGCAGCGAACATCAGCGATCGCACGTTGCCGGTGCCCAGTCCGGCGCCGAAGAATTCCCCCAGTGGCGAGTCGACCATCGTTCGGCCGTCGAACTCGATCTGCAGGCGCAACCCGGTCAGGAGCTGATCTGTCGGTCCTGGTAGCTGCAGGCGCAGCGCCGAGATAACGCCCGAGCCAGTCGATTCCGCGATCGTTACCTTGGCACCGGCGGAGAGCGCGACGACCCGATTGTCATGCGCTGCTGTTGGCGCCACCGGCTTGGGGTCGATGGTGCCCGCGGCACGGAGGGTGGCAAGCACGTCGAGCGCGGGATCGGAGGGCGAGAAAGTGCTCACGCCGCCGGCGGTCGAAAACCGGCGATAGTCGACGTGGTAGTACTGCAGGTTCTTTGCGACGCTGATCCGCATCGACTGCCGGTACGGCATCGGCACCTTGATGTAAACGCCCCCCGGCGTCTGTGCAGCGTTGGCCACAAGAGGCCAGACGAATGGCGCACCCAGCTCCCCATTGACCAATGATTGCAATGGTGCGTCTATCACCGTCTGTCCATCCAGTTCGATGCGGATCGTTCCGATCCGGGTCACATTGCCGCCGTCGCGGGTGAACCAGATCGAATCAATCTCGCCGGCACCGTGATCCTCCGCGATGACACAGCCGGCACCACCGGACGCCAAACATCCACCGCTGCCGTTCTGGTTTCCGGTGGAGAGGTCGAAATCACCGCCGCTCCGATCGAAGCTCGACACCTGCAGAGTCTGCGTGTCGGCGGTCAGATAGGGCAATCGATCCAATCGGCGGTAGGTGTCCCAGCCCACCGTCCTTTCGCCGGGTCCGGTGATAACCGGCTCAGCAGGCGCTGTGCCTGCGGCAGCAACAGCAGCAATCCCCACTAGCAGTAGTGCGAACATCGCAGACAGCGCACGAACAGCCAGCGCAATAGCAGCAAAGAACGGCGATGGAACTAAACCGCTTGCGGGCAAGCCTTTCCGCGCGTTCGCTGATGTTTTGCCGCAAGCGGCAGGCACCACCGACATACTCAACAGCCAACAGTCCATCACCGCCGCTCCTTACGGTTCAGCGAACAAGACCCAAGTTATGTCCTTGCCGGGGTGATGGGTGGCAATCTCTGAAACCGAGGGCTTTCGTTTGTAGGTTTCGACCTTGATGGGTGCTGCTGGGCGCTGCGCGGTCGGTCAATAGCCAGGCGCGCCCCCGAAGTGGCCTCGCAACACCTGTTGCCCACTCGGAGCAGCCTCAACCAACACGCAGCGAATCGGCTCACCGCTTCTTCCTGCCCGGGCGCGGCCCGGATGCCGTCGGCGAAGTCGGCAGAGTCAACTGCAGCGGGTTACCAGTGGCGACGAATACCCGTGCGCAGCGACGTATTTTCGCGGGAGATAACGCCGCCTCCACGAATCGTCAGTGTTCGTCGTAGTGACCCTCGTGGACGGCGTGACGACAGCCGTCGTGGATGTAGTCGACGTGGTCACCATGCGGGACCGCGACATGGCCGCAACCCTCGCCGTGCACGTGATCATGCCCCGCGTGGGTAACGTGCTCGCCGGCCTCGCACTCGTCGTAGTGACCGTTGTGAGCCTTGTGCAAGTGTCCGTCGTGGACGTAGTCGACGT
>Ga0210396_10000735_pt1 | contig 39131 bp, 40 predicted proteins | sample IncBWH17OmetaG_FD_155466 | JGI IMG/M metagenome (GOLD analysis project Ga0210396, IMG submission 155466) | Forest soil microbial communities from Barre Woods Harvard Forest LTER site, Petersham, Massachusetts, United States - Inc-BW-H-17-O ... | reverse complement strand
CAAGAGCGGATCGCGTTGCGGGTGACTTCCAGGATCCGGGCGGCCCCGGCTTCCCCGTTCGCCAGTCGGTGCGCGCGCAGGGCATTGCCGGTGACGGCATCCAAGGTGTCCCAGTCGTCGGTCTCAATCAGTGCCGTCGATTGGTATGCAGCGCGGATGGCATACAGTTCGGCGCCCTGTGACGTCTCACTGACCGCGCGCGCGTTACGCGCAGCGCTGTCCCACTCGGCGATCGGCGGCGTGTCGCCGGGCGCGAGTCTGCGATGTAACTCGGCGATGTCGGTGCTCGCGTCGGCGGCTGCGTCGTCGGCGTATCGAACGACGCCCCAGGGTGGACTGATCAGCAGTTTGGTCACCCAGATGTGCATGACGTCGTCGGCAACGTCGGCGGTTCCCACGGTCAGCCAACCGAGGTCGAGCACCAGCAAGCTGTCCTCTGGTGACAAGTAGCCGTCGGGCCCGCCCAGCAAGTCGTTGCACAACTGCACGAACGAGGCCAGCGGGCGCGCGGACGTCGCAGGGAAGTCGGTGATCTGCTCGTCACCGTTGATGTACGAAATGGCGTTCATGGCACACCCTTTGCCCGATCCGGGCTGGTGGGACCCCCTGGCCAGTCGCAACGGATGGGTGATGCGTTCAAGGTCCATTTAACTTGCTTCCTAAGCGTTTTCGAACTTAACGGCCCACAGTCGGAGACGGCTATTTTATGGCAAGCGAAGTCATGAACCGTCGCGACACGACGGACGACCGTGATCGGACGTCTCAGCCGACAAACTTACAACTCATCTGAGAAATCGGCGGTGAGCCAGCGATCGGGCCGGACGGTGAACAGCACAGTGCTCTGCCCTTCCATGCTGCGGACGAACGCGCGTCCGCCTTCTTCGCCGAGGTAGCGGATGGCGATGGCTTCGCGCACCTCCACCGGGGTGGGCGTTGTGTCGACGACGGTGCCCTCCACGACCACGTATTGGTACGGCAGCTCCTCGTGCTGGACAACCAACGTCACCGCGCCGGCTCGCTCGATGAGCTTGGATTTGCGCGCCGACGCGCCGGTGTTGATCCGAATGTTCCCGCCAGGCGTGTAGTCGTACCACATCGGGACACTGGCCGGCGGACGGCCGTCGGTGGCGGCGACGGACAGCACGGCGACATGCTTGGCCGCGAGGAACTCTTGACGCTCGGTCTCGGTGAAGGCTTTCATACGCCGCTCAACGCGCGGGGCCGACGAGACTATTCCACGGCGAGGATCAGCTTGCCGGTGTTTTGTCCGCGGAACAGCTTGAGCAGCGTCTCCGGAAAGTCGCCGATGTCGCCGTGTTCGATCTGTTCATGTGGTCGCAGTTCGCCGGTGTTGAGCCACTTCGCCAGCTGCGTAATGCCTTCCGAGTAGCGATTGGCATAGTCGAAGATGACAAAGCCGGTCATGGATGCACGCGCGACCAGCAGCTGCATGTAATTGGCCGGTCCCCGCGGGGCGTCGTTGTACTGCGAGACTGCGCCGCAGAGCACGATCCGCGCACCGCCCGCGAGCCGGTTCAACGCGGCCTCCAGCGCTGCACCGCCGACATTGTCGAAAAACACGTCAACACCATCAGGTGCGTGGGCTTTCAGCTCTGCGCGCAGGTCGGCGCTCTTGTAGTCGATCGCGGCGTCGAAGCCGACCTCCTCAACGAGCCAGCGGCATTTGTCCTCGCCGCCGGCAATGCCGATGGCTCGGCAGCCTTTGATCCGCGCGATTTGGCCCACGATGCTGCCCACCGATCCGGCCGCCCCGGACACCAGCACGGTTTGGCCCGGCTCGGGCCTGCCCACGTCGAGCAAGCCGAAATACGCGGTCAGACCACTGATGCCGAGGCTCCCCAAATGCACGGTTGCCGGCGCTAAGCCGGTGTCGATTTTGTTGACCTCGGCGCCGTTGGAGAGCGCATAGCGCTGAACACCAAATAGCCCGGAGACTTCGTCCCCGACCACGAATCCACGGTGGTGTGATTCGACGACATGTCCGATGCCAAGTGCTCGCATCACCTCGCCGATCTGCACCGGCGGCACGTAGCTGCGCCCGGCATTCATCCACGTGCGCATCGCCGGGTCGATCGACAGGTAGTCGACCTTGACCACGAATTCACCCTCGGCTGCAACCGGTTTGGGCTCCTCGACGATCGTCCAATCGCTGGCCTTGGGCAATTCCACGGGGCGCGCGGCCAGTCGGCATTGAGTGTTCACGGTGTTCATGAGGCGCTCTCCCGAGCTGGTGTGGTGATTCGACAACTATTCGCAGCGCACTGAAGTGCGGTCAGACCGGCGGGGTCCTCGGCGGTTACCGGTATCACCGCGACGGTGTCCGCGCCGGCTTGCAGGTAGGCCCGCAGTTGGCCGGCAACTTGTTCCGGCGTACCTAATGCGGCCAGCTGCTCGGCCAGCTCGAGCGGAATCGCCGCCGCCAATTCCGACCGGCGGGCGCCGTTGCGGGCGCGCTCGACGAATTCGGCGAATCCGAGCTCGCAGAACATCTCGCCGTAGCCGGGTGGGGCCAGGTAGACCGCCAGCTGACCGGCCAGCTGGCGCAACGCGGCCTCACCGGGTCGCACCGCGACCGGTACCCACACCGTCAGGTGCGGCGGCGTACGGCCCGCCGCGACGGCATGGTCATCCACCTGTTGGCGAACTTGCGAGACCCGTTGCGGCGAAGCAAGGTTGAGCACCACCTCGTCGGCGAACCGCGCCGCGAGTTGCGTCATCGTCGGGCCGAACGGGCCGACTCCGATGCGGGTGTGCGGCAGCGGGTGCCGCAGCCGGAATCCATGGCTGCGGACATAGCGGCCGTCGTAGTCGGCGCGTTCGCCGCGCAGGATCGGGCGCAGGCAATCGATGGTTTCGCGCATACGCGCCGCACTGTGCGACCACTCGCGGTCGTGCCAGCCCGCCACGATGAACGGGCTGGACGCACCCAGCGCGACATCGACGTCGCAACCGGTGAGCGAGGCAACCGAGCTCGCTCCCAACGCGATGGACACGGGTGTCCGCACGCTGACCGGCAGCGGCCCGACCCGCAGCCCCAATCCGGGTGCGCGCAGACCGACGGCGGTGGCCAGCGCGAAAGCGTCGAAGGTAGCCATCTCGCCGATCCAGAGCCCGCTCAGCCCGGCCGCACTGGCCGCGTCGGCGATGTCCAACGCCTCCGCGTCGGGCGCGTCCAGCCAGAACGGCAGCACCACTTCGATCGGCGCTCTCACAGCATTGCCGCCTCGGTGGTCTGGCCCAACAGAATTCGGCCCGGCAGCTCGCGAGATGCCTCGTTGACCTGGAAGTGCGCGGTCGCGGTGAACGCGTCGCGGAAGCGCCGCTGCAGCGGTGCGCCGTCGTAAATGGCGCTGCCTCCCGCGAGGTCGTACATCGTGCGCACGACGTCGGCCGAGACGCGCACCCCGTGCGTGGCCGCCAGCCGCAACCGGGTACGCGCCTCCAACGGCACCGACGGCCCGTCCTGACTGGCCTGCCACGCCGCGTCAATGGCCTGGTAGTAACCCGCCCGCGCAGCTTCCAATGACGACTCCGCCGAGGCGACCGCCACCTGGATGGTGGACCGCTCGGCGAGCGTGCGGCTCGCTGCCACACCCTTTTTGGTGCCGGCGAGGTCGACGAAGTCGTCGATCGCCGCGCGCGCGTTGCCCATCGCGGCCGCGGTGATGCAGGCGGCGAAAAATCCGAACGGCGGGAATCGATACAGCGGCCGGTCGATCACCGGTCCGTCGAAGATCGACAGCACGCGCTCGTTCGGGACGAACACCTCATCGGCCACGGAGTCGTGACTGCCGGTGCCACGCAGGCCGAGGGTGTGCCAGGTGTCGAGGACCTGTAGCTGCTCAGTGGGCAGCGCGACCACGGCCGGGCGATCGTCGAGCACGCAGCCGGCGAACAGCACATCGGCGTGGGTGATGCCGCTGCAGAACGCCCATCGGCCCGACACCACGACGCCGCCGGACACGCGGCGGGCCTTGCCCTGCGGCGCCCATACGCCGGCGGCCACACCGCGTCCGTCGCCGAACAGCTCGTCGCGGCTGACCGGCGGCAGATAGGCGACCAGCAGACTGGCGGTGATAGCGATCGACACACACCAGCCGGCCGACGCGTCGCCGCGCGCCACCTCCTCCGCGCAGCGCAACGCGGTGCCGGCGGGCAGCTCCAGCGCGTCGACCTCTACCGGCGCACCTGCTCGCAGCAAGCCCGAATCTCGCAGTGCGCCAACCAGTTCAGCTGGGAGCCTACGGCCGGCGTCGATTTGATCTGCCATGCCACGTGCCAATGCGCCAATTTCCCGGGCCCGCGACACCACGGGCGCGGTGGCGACTTCAGTGTCCTGCATATTTTCCTCACTTTGCACGACGAGGTGGTGGTTCAGTCACGTTACCACTATCGGTTTAGTTTTTGAACCGGTACATTGGTTGAACCATGGAATACCCCGATCTGTCCCACCGTTTTCACGGCGAGTCCGTCGCGCGGGCTCTCGAGGTCGTCGGCGAGCGATGGACACTGTTGATCCTGCGGGAGGCCTTCTTCGGGGTGCGCCGCTTCGGCCAGTTGGCGCGCAATCTGCAGATTCCGCGGCCCACGCTGTCGTCGCGCCTGCGCACGCTTGTCGATACGGGCCTGCTGGAAAAGGTGCCCTATGCGCGCGATCCCGACCGCTTTGAATACCGGCTGACCGACTCTGGCCGAGACCTGTTCGCTGCGATCGTGGTCCTCATGCAGTGGGGCGATCGACATCTGCCGGATCCCAAAGGTCCGCCAATCGTGTTGCGCCATCAGCCGTGCGGGCACGTTGCCGACCCGGTTCTGGGCTCGCACTGTCGCAAGGAGATCACCACGCGCAACGTCAACCCCGAGCCCGGACCTGGGTTCCGCACTGAAGAACCTGCGCTCGCCGGCGCGCCGCCGTCGAAGTCTCGAAAGAAGTAAGCCGCGCCGCAGCACCGCGTGGTTGTCGGCGCGCAGATTGCGCACCCAGTTGGTGTTCTGGCCGAGCATGGCCACTAGGTAGCGCTCACCCCGGTAGTCGGCGACGACCACGGGGAACGAAATCATCCGTCCCGACTTGTGGCCACGCACTTCAAGGGTGGCAGCTCCACCAGGTCCGATGCCTGCGGCAAAAGTCAACGCGCCCAATCGGTTTGTGATACGCGCTGACCATCCGGGACGACCACCGCGATATTGCCAACGTTGAATCGCGCTTACCAGGCCACGCAGCACGGCTTCACGTTACTGCGGTCCGGGGACAGTTACATCTGCGCCCAGACGATTTTCGTCTGCAGGTAGGTGTCGATGCCCGCCTTGCCCGACTCGTAGCCCCAGCCGGATTGCTTGTACCCGCCGAACGGCATCGAGTGGTCGAACTGCATCTGACAGTTCAGACCGACGGTTCCGGCCTTGAGCCGCTTCGCCAACCGGTGCGCGCGGCCCAGGTCATTGGTCCATGTGGTGGCCGCCAACCCGTAGGTGCTGTTGTTGGCCAGCGCGACGGCTTCGTCCTCGTCGTCGAAGGGCAGAATCGTCACGACGGGACCGAAGATCTCCTCCTGGAATAGCCGGCTCGAGTCCGGGTCGACGTTGGTGACCACGGTCGGGTGCACGAAGTATCCCTTGCGGTCGAGCCGGTGCCCACCGGTCACGAGTTCGTTGCCGTCGGACTTGCCCTGGTCGAGATAGCCCAAGACGCGGGTTAGTTGCTTTTGGCTGATCAGCGGGCCGACCATGGCGCCTTCGTCTTTCGGGCCGCCCAGCTGCATGACGTTGGCCATGTTGGCGATGCCCTCCACAACCCGCTCGTAGACGCCGCGCTGCGCGAAGATGCGCGATCCGCAGACGCAGGCCTGGCCCGAGTGGATGAAGGTGCCGAACGACGCCATCGGGATGGCCAGGTCCAGATTGGCGTCGTCGAAGATCACCACCGGGGACTTGCCGCCAAGCTCCAGGGTGACCTTGTTGAGGTTGCTGTCCGCCGCGGCGTGCACGATCGCCCGGCCGACTTCGGTTGATCCGGTGAAGGCGACCTTCTCGACGTCGGGATGCGCGGTGATCGCCGCACCGGCGGTGTGACCGTAGCCGTTCACCAAGTTGACGACGCCCTCCGGCACTCCTGCCTCGGCCAGGATTCTGTCCAGAACCAGCGCCGAGAGTGGCGTTTCCTCAGCGGGCTTGACGACGCTGCTGCAGCCCGCCGCCAATGACGGTGCGAGCTTGGCGCAGAAGTTGAAGACCGGTCCGTTCCACGGGAAGATCAGCCCCACAACGCCATACGGCTCCCGCAGCGTGTAGGTGTGCATGTGCGAGTCGACGCCGGTTAGGCCGCCGGTGTTCACGTCGCGCGCAATGCCGTCGATCTTCGTGCACCAGCCGGCGTAGTAGCGGAACCACTCGGATCCAACCTTGGTGATGATCTGTGCTTGAGCCGGCGGGATCCCCGCGTTGAGCGATTCGAGTTCAGCGAGGATCTCGGCGTTCTCGTCAATCAGATCGGCAACCCGCCACAGCACCTTGGCCCTGTCATAGTCGGGCAGTCCGGACCACACCCCCGACTCGGCGGTCTCCTTTGCACGGGCAACGGCGTCGTTGATCGCTTCGGGGCCACAATCGGTGAACTCGGTGATCTGCTCTTCGGTGGCGGGGTCGATGACCGGAATCACGTCACCGGTGCCGGGTCGCTTACGGATCTCCTCCAGCACAGCCTGCACCGTCATAGGTGTATCCCTTCTCGCCTCGCTGCGACTCTATCTCTGTAGAGATGGAGTCACGAGTGTAACTCAGGGTCGGCACGGTCCCCGAGTTGCCCGCTACTTCCAGGCGAAGACTGGTTGCTCCAGCTCATCGACGGGATCGTGGCACCCCTCCAGGCCTAGCCAGCGAAGCTGCAGCAGCACAGCACCCGTGGGTGCGTGAATCAGGTCGTTTCCCAACGGTATTTGCACAACGGGCCGTGGGCTTTCCGGGATGGTGATGAAGCGCGGGGAGTCCGCGCGCTGCAGCTGGTGCAGCCCCACTCGGTAGACCGCCACCACCTCGTCGGGCGCCGGTCGGGGGTCGAGCCGTCCGCCACCCCAGATCACCACCGGGGTGATGACGTATCCGGACCGAGTCGGATAGTCGTCGAGCAGGCCCAGCACGGCCGGCGCGGCAAGTTTGATGCCGACCTCCTCGTCCAGCTCGCGCAGCGCCGCGTCGACCGCGTCCTCCCCCGGGTCCAGACGACCGCCCGGAAGCGCCCATTGAGCCGGGTGTGAGTTGAGGCGGGAAGTCCTGCGGCACAACAAGAATGCGGCACCGCCGGATACGTCGACCATCCGGCCGTCGAGGCCGGCCTCCGGCATCGGGCATCCTGCGATCCAGTCGTCCACCGGCGCCGGATCGATCCTGTCTTCCCCGACCTCTGAGTCGACGAGCAGCACCGCGACGGCCGCGTGCCGCTTCGTCGGGTCGGCGACGACGCGGCGGTCATGGTCCGCCAGGTGGTCGCGGATCTGCTCGCGGAGCACCTCGTCATAAGCGATCGGCATCTCCCGAGCCTAGGCCGGGGGCCGCCCGTGCTTCATGTCCCACTGAATTCCGGTGCGGTCGCCGAAGTGCTGATTAACTGGTCGGGATGGCTGACATCACCAAGCTGATCCTCGCCGACCATGACTGGTTCCGCGAACAGTTCGCCAAGCTGGACGATCTGCAAGCGCAGACGCCGATCGACCATGCGGCACTCGAGCGCGTATGGCGTCCGCTCGGCGAGAAGCTCGATCTGCACGCCTACATCGAAGAGCAGATCTTCTACCCGCAGCTGCTGAAGCGCGGCGTCGACGATCCCGAAGGCGAGACGCTGGACGCCATCGGCGATCACAACGACATTCGCGACGGAGTCCGCGCCGCGAACGCGGCCGCGGTCGGCGCCGACGAATGGTGGGCGGCGGTCGGTCAGACCCGCCGGGCCAATGACGACCACATGGGTGAAGAAGAGCGGGAAGGACTTTCGGACTTCCGCCGGCACGCCCCGATCGGTCTTCGCGAAGCACTCGGGCGGCAATATCGAGACTTCATGGCCCAACATCCCACCACCAAGGGCATACCGATCGTCGACCGCGACCCGCAACGCTACGTGGACGAACTCGAGAACGCGGCGCCGGCCAAACCGGACTACTCGCTGCGGATCGGCAGCCTGAAAGGCCAATGATCGGGAGCGCCATGGCGAATTCCGACAGCAACGTCGTGCTGCGACACGAAGCCGACGCCGGATGTGCCGGCGTGCTTTCCGGCCGCGCCAAGTACGACGGATAGCGGTTAGTTCGCCGTGCAAGCACGACGAACTAACCGATCGTCAACTATTCGGTGATGGTTAGCCGTGGCCGGAGCCGCAACCGACGCCCGGAAGACAGCCGGTACCGCCCGGCACGCCGCCCGGACCGGCGAACTGGCCACCGGACCCACAACCGACGCCCGGCAGGCAGCCTTGCCCGCCCGGACCGCCGCCGGGACCATTCATTTGGCCACCCGAGCCGCAGTTACCGTTGGCATCGCAACCGGCGCCGCCTGGGTCTTGCTTGAAGACAACATGCGTTGCTGCGCTGCCAGTCGTCGCCGTCCCAGCCGCGAAAGCTTCAGCTGCCGCCACAGGCGTAACAGCAATCGCTGCAGCAACAGCGCCACCAACCACCAGAGGTTTGATCAGACTCAATTTCGCTAACATGTGCGCCGAGTACCCACTTCCACACACGTGCAAAACATCTCCGTCAAAATTAGCTGGCTCTCGTCTAGCGGCGGCATTTGGCGCTTCGCCCGAGCGTCGGATCTCGGACGAATGGTCAAGATCTGTGGATCGCCATGCGGCTGACTCAGGTGCGGTCGTCTGTGCGGTGCGCGATCTGGAAGACGTTGCCGAATGGATCGCGGACCATGGCCCGCCTGTCGCCGTAGGGGGTGTTGAGCGGCGCTTCCAGGCTCATCGCTCCTGCGGTGAGGGCCCGGCTATAGACCCGGTCGGCATCGTCGACGTAGACGTAGAGAAAAGCGGGGAAAAGGTCGCGCTCGACGGCCGGGGTCACCATGACGACAGAGTCACCGATGCGCACTTCCGTCGGACGCCCGGCTTGCACCTGGCCGACGGCATCGAAGACCGCTCGCAGGAACTCGACCGCTGCTGCGGCGTCGCTCACAACCATGCGCGGTGTGACCGTGTGGAATTCCGGAGTTCGGTCGACCTTCACGCTGCGGCCTCCTCATAAGCCCTAGTCCCGGTGGTTCGTGATGTTGATGATGTTGCCGTCCGGTGCCCGCACAAAGAACCGGCGCAAGCCCCACGCCTCTGCAGTTAGTGGATGCACGATTTCGTAGCCGAGTTCTTGGGCTTCCGTGTACGCGCTGTCGATGTCGTCGGTGCACACGGAAATAACCGAGTCTTCGGCGGCGGTCGCATCGCGCGTTACGAGCTGGACGACCGCACCGCGATCGGCCGAGGTAAGCCGGGCCACCCAGCCCATGTTGAACTCCTCGTTGGTCAGTCCGAGGTAGTCGTTGTAGAAGCCTTTGGCGGCCTCGATGTCCGCCACCCGAAGGTTGGCCATGACTTTGGTAGCTCGCATGCGCTTCTCCTGTCAGGCCGGCAGTGGTTCGCCGCGGTAGTCGCCGAAGGACCACAAGTTGCCCTCCGGATCGCGAACGGCGAATTCGCGTGCACCGTAATCGGTTTTGGCTACGGGTCGCATGATTTCGGCTTTGTGAGCAAGGACGCGCTCGTATAGCGCGTCCGGATCCGCACTCACGACGTAGCCGCCCGCGGTCCCGGGTTCCCGGCACCATTCGGCGCCCGGTTTGTAGCTGCCGAGCATGATCCCACCGCTTCCCTCGGGCCAGAGCAGCTGCGCATGATCAACGGTGTCTCCGCTGCCGTAACGCGCTGCGAGGACGAAGCCGAAGGTTTCCACGTAGTAGTCGATCAACTTCACTGCGTTATGAGCTTGCAGCGTGATCCACACAGTCGGATTGGGAGCAGTCATGTTCGCAGTGTGACCCCGGCGAGTGGCCGCCGTCTTGAATGTTTCGGAACTCTTCGGCCACCCAGCGACGCGGTGGGGCACCCGCGAATCGGGCGAACTCGCGGCTCAGGTGGGCCTGGTCGCTGTATCCCGTATCCATCGCAATCGCCGCCAGATCAATCGGCGCACGCCGCCGCACCGATTCGGCGATGCGGGCGGTGGCGTGCTCAAAGCGCATCAGCATCGCAACAGTCTTCGGTGAACGGCCGACCTCACCGTGGAAGAGTGTGGCCAAGTGCCTCGGGCTCACACCGACTCCGTCGGCGACGACGGCCACGGGCGCCCGGCCGCGACTGCGCTGCAGCAGGTGCCAGGCGTGGACGACTTCCGGACGCACCGTCGAGGGCCCGCGCCGCGCCCGCGCATCCGCCAGGTACTGCGCGATCAAGGTGAACGCATCGTGCCAATCCGCCGTATCCCTCACCCGCTCAACCAATTCGATACCGCGCCGGCCTAATACGGTGGTGCCGTCAAAGCCTGCCGGACTCAGTTCGGCGCTAGGCATTCCGAACAGTGCGCGCGCGGCGAGCGGGTGTACCCCCAACTGCACACCGGCTTGGCCGCGTCGTTGCCGGACATGAGCCGCCTGCACCTGCAAGCCGCCCAAAACCAACGGGTTGGGTCGCGCGGCCGAAAGGGCTTCGGCGGATTCAGCAGCCTCCACGCCGTCGTCGAGGCCGACGATGAAGGTCAGCATTGACGACGGCATCCCGCGGTGCAGCTCGTCTGGAGTCGCCAGAGCGCGGTATCCCACCAGTGAGGTAACCCCCAGAGCGCTAAGGGGCGGCGCACTGACGAATTCCCAGGTGCGCTCGGGCTCGTCGGTGATCACGATTTCTACGCTAGCGGCTAACCTGACCGCTGTGAGCAGCCAGCGAGTGCCGGGCGGCGTGGTGCACAAGTTGCCCGCAGATCTGCGTGTGGCGCTGATCGCCAACTCCGAGGCGCTCGCTGCGTGGAAGGACATCACGCCGCTGGCGCGTAACGAGTTCATCTGCTGGGTCGAGGATGCCAAGCAAGACGTGACTCGAAAGCGCCGCATTCGCCGGACCCGGGAGGAGCTGGAAGAAGGCCAGCGCCGGCCCTGCTGCTGGCCGGGTTGCAAGCATCGCGAGCGCACCGGCCGGTAACCGCAACTCGCTCCGATCGATCTCTTTACGCGCGGCTCATCCAGTACTACGCTGTGTGGTACTACGTTGCATAGTAGCTATCTCGCCCGCACAGCCGGGTGAGTTGCCGGCCGCGTAGCTGCGGTTTCGGCCGTGAGGAGATGGTCGTCATGAGCCTCAAGGTGGCGGATATCGCGGCGCGCCAAGCCCAGAACATTGATGCGCGCTATCACCCGTCGGCAGCGCTTCGGCGTCAGCTCAACAAGGTGTTTCCGACGCACTGGTCGTTTCTGTTGGGTGAAATCGCGCTGTACAGCTTCGTGGTTTTGCTGATTACCGGTGTGTATCTGACGCTGTTCTTCGATCCGTCCATAACCGAGGTCACCTACAACGGCGTCTACCAACCGTTGCGCGGTGTCGAAATGTCGCGGGCCTACGCGTCGGCGCTCAACATCAGCTTCGAGGTGCGCGGCGGCCTATTCGTTCGCCAGGTACACCATTGGGCCGCACTGATGTTCGCCGCCGCGATCATGGTGCACTTGGCCCGGGTGTTCTTTACCGGGGCGTTCCGGCGACCGCGCGAGGCAAACTGGGTCATCGGTTCACTGCTGCTCATCGTGACGATGTTCGAGGGATACTTCGGCTACTCGCTGCCCGACGACCTGCTGTCCGGCATCGGGCTGCGCGCCGCGCTGTCCTCAATTACGTTGGGGCTTCCGGTGATCGGCACCTGGCTGCACTGGGCCCTGTTCGGCGGTGACTTCCCCGGCGACGTCCTGATCCCACGGCTGTATGCCATCCACATCTTGCTGTTCCCCGGCATCATCCTGGCGCTGATCGGCGCGCATCTGGCGATGGTGTGGTTCCAGAAGCACACCCAGTTCCCCGGCCCCGGCCGCACCGAACACAACGTTGTCGGCGTGCGGGTGATGCCGGTATTCGCGGTCAAATCCGGCGCCTTCTTCGCGCTGTGCACCGGCGTTCTTGGTCTGATGGGTGGCCTGCTGCAGATCAACCCCATCTGGAACCTCGGTCCCTACAAGCCATCTCAGGTTGCCGCGGGCAGCCAGCCGGACTTCTACATGATGTGGCCGGACGGCTTGCAGCGGCTGTGGCCGGCCTGGGAGCTTTACATCGGCCACCACACGGTGCCGGCACCGGCTGCTGTCGCCATGATCATGGGCGTGGTATTCGTCCTGCTGACAATTTATCCGTTCCTGGAGAAGCGGTTCTCCGGTGATCGTGCGCACCACAATCTGCTGCAGCGCCCGCGAGATGTGCCGGTACGCAGCGCGATCGGCGCCATGGCGATCGCCGTCTACCTGGTGCTCACCCTGAGCGCGATGAACGACGTCATCGCGCTGAAATTCCACATCTCGCTCAACGCCACCACCTGGATCGGGCGCATCGGCATGATCGTGCTGCCGCCGATCGTGTACTTCATCACCTACCGGTGGGCGATCGGCCTGCAACGCAGCGACCGAGCGATCCTCGAGCACGGCATCCATACCGGCATGATCAAACGCCTGCCGCACGGCGCCTACATCGAGCTGCACCAGCCACTGGGGCCGTTGCCGCTGGAATACCAGGGCGCCCCGGTACCGGTCAAGATGAACAAGCTCGGCTCTGGCGGCTGCCCCGGCTCGGGCAGCTTCCTGTTCGCCGACCCGGCCTCCGAAGACGCCGCGCTCTCCGAAGCCCACCGCGCCGCCGGACAACGCGCCCTCACGGCACTGCTGGATCACCAGCGATAGCCGCCGAGATAATACGCTTATCGGGGCGAGAGGGCAAGGGCCGCAACCACATGCACCCGCGGTCCGGCGATGATTCGCAGGATCACGATCACTTCGACCGACGCCGCGAGGTACGTGTAGAACAGACCGAACAGGTAGCGGGCCCGTATCTGCCCGAATGCCCGTTCGCTTTTCATGACGTCAGATCTGTATCGCCGGTAGCAGTCTGGTGAGGTTCCACAGCTGATTGCGCCTTGCCGATAGACCCGAGATCGTCAGTGCGGCCGCCCATATGCCGATCAACACGATCACCGCCTGCCAGAGCCGGAAATCGATGCCGCCCAATATGAGCTGTCGTAATCCGTTGACGCCGTACGTCATCGGATCGAAGCGGTGCAATATCTGGAATGGCTTTGAGGTGGTTTCCACGGGGTACATGCCGCCGGCGCTGACCAACTGCAGCATGAGTAACGCCATGATCAGTACCCGTCCAACCGCCGGGCCGACGAGCGCGTTGATCGCCTGCGTCGCAGCGACGAACGCGAAGGACACCAGGACCATGAATGCCAGCATCGCGACAGGATGAGCGGCGTGCATCCCGAGGGCGAATCGCACCACACCATAGAGGATGATGGCCTGCATTATCCCGATCGCCGCGGCGGGGAGGTAGCTCGCGAGCGCCACGCGCAGGGGGATCACCTCTGCGGCGATGGCGCGGTTCTGCAAGGGCCGCAGCACCATCCACAGCACGAGCGCACCAAAGAAGAGGGCGAGGGTGAGGAAGAACGGCGCCATGCCGGTGCCGAAGTTGGGCGCGGCGTTCTCGTGTGTGGTTTCGAGATTAACCGGGCCACCGATGGTGTCGGCGACGGCTTCTTTCTGCTGGTTTGTCCAGTTGGGCACCTGCTTGGCACCCTCAGCAAGCTTGGTCGCGAGCTCAGCCGATCCCGCCTTGAGCTGCCCGGTACCCGAGCTCAGCTGCTGAGCTCCGTCGTCGAGTTTCGCGATACCACTTGCCAATTCAGCGTTCCCGGACGCGAGCTGCTGGGCGCCGTTCCGCAACTGGATGAGCTTGTTCGTGAGCTCCTGCCCCTTGCTGCCGACTTGGTCCAGGGCGGATTTCAGCGCACTACCGGGTGCCCCCAGCGTCGAAGTCATCGCGTTCGCGGCGTTTTGCGCATCGGTGAGCTGTTGGCGGATCTGCGGCGTGAACTGGTGTTGGCGGAGCTGGTCTTGTATTCCGCGCAGCGTCCCCGCGGCGTTGCTTGCGACTGGATCTTGGCTGGGGGAGAGCTGATCGATCACCGATGAGAGTCCGTTGGCGGCGGCATCCTGCGCCATCGCGATGGCATTGATCTGGTCGGTGGCCTGCTGCATCGCGGCTGCACCCTGGCGCAGCTGGTCGGTGTTGGCGCCGACCGTCGAGAGCGCTTTGGCAACCGCGAGCAGTGGGTCGGTGGCCTCGTTGATGCCGTCGGAAAGCTGCTTGGCGCCGGTGGCAAGCTGCGCGGAGCCGGACCGGGCGGTGTGCAGACCGGCTGAAAGCTGGCCCGCGCCGCCATCGACCTGCGCCGCTCCGTCGGCGAGTTGTCTCGCCCCGTCGGCGGCCTGCTTGATCCCCGAGCCCGATGAGACGACCACGGACAGCACCTGATTGACCGCCTGTCCGGAAATCCGGCTCGATACAGCGTTGAGTACCTGACTGATGGCGGTGCGACCGATGCTCGTCGAGATGTAGTTGTTGGCGTCGTTGTAGACGGCGATCAGGTTGGCTTGTCTCGGTTGCCCGGTCACGGGCGATGCGATCGCCGCGCTGAAGTCGGGCGGCAATTCGAGCATGAAATAGTACTTGCCGTGTTCGACGCCATCGTGTGCCTCTTCGGGGTTCACGACGTGCCAGTCCAGACTGCGGTCGGCGGTCAGGCTTATGGCGATCTCATCACCGGCGTTGATTTTCTGTCCGGAGACGACGGCACCGCGGTCGGAGTTGACCAAAGCCACGGGCATCTTGTTCACGTGGCCGAAGGGATCCCAGTACGCCCACAGGTACAGCGCTCCGTACACGAGCGGGAGCAGCATCAGGACCACAATCGCTGCGCGGGTCATCCGGCTGCGGCCGAAACGCTTGATTTCCGAACCAAATGCGAGGCCGGCCAGCATCGTTAGCCCCTTTCCGTCAGGATGCGGTGATCGTGTAGTTCGTGGTCGGGGGCTCCCGTGCCGAGCGGATTGGTCACGCCGACAACGACGGTGCGCTGCGTCGCGATCGCGCCGAGCCGTCCGACGGCGATCGCCCGCCGAGAGTTGTCGCGGACCTGCTCGAGGTCACCGACCACCAGGATCGGACGGTTGGAAAACAGCGCCAGCGTGATGCGCAGCAGGAACAGCTCCAGATCGGATAGCTCGACGATGTACGACTCGGCCGACGGCGGGGGCATCTCGCCGAACACTTGGCCGAGTTCGCCCTGCCCGGCCTGGATCGGCACCCGCGAGTACCACGGCGCCAGCCACCGGCGCTGCTCGGCGAGCACGGTCTGCACTGTCACCGACTCCTCCAGCTCATCGATCTCGTCAAAGGCCGCGATCGAGCAGTGCCGGCGGATCGCCCGCGGCTGCGTATCGCCGAGCACGGTCACGGTGCCGTGGGTGGCCTTAAGTCGTCCGGCGAGCGTCAACAGCAGAGCCGTCTGCCCCGGTCCGCCGGGCATTTGAATGGCGTGGAAGCCCGCTGTGAGCTCGAGATCGATGTCGGAGAAAAGCGGCCCGTGCTCGCCGTCCACCCCTAGCCCGGCAGCGGTGATCAGCGTCGGCTCGGACTCGGTGTCCGTCGGCGTCGGCGGTGCGGCAGCATCCTGCTCGTCCTGTGCGTCCATTGGGTTTGCTCTTTTCGCAGATGGTGGACGTCAGGTCCATTCGATCAAAAGACGCAACGGTGAGGTAGACGCGGGGCACGCTGGCGCTTAACTGGCAGCGGGCTGTCTGAGCGGCCCGCAGGCAACGCTGTCGGGTGCGCTAGATGTCAAGCGTGGGCCTAAACGCCAAATCCTTGGCGGCAATGGTCGCGGCGAATTGGTGCGTGTGCGGGGTGCCCTAGGCATCGGTGACGTGCGCTCCGGCTTCGCGGCCTAAGGGTGTTCCGGCGGCGGCGTCCCGATGATCCGGACGCGTTCGAGGCGGGGTATGAGTTCACCGGCGAGCGCGAGCCGCAGCTGATTTGCACTGCGGCCTCGCTGCCGACGGCATGGTCTGGTCAGTCGCCGCCGGGCACTGAAGGTTTAGTTGGTGACGTGCGAACCCGTCACGGGGCTGGGGGCGGCCCTTCCTGCTGCCAGCCGCCTGCGTCCGAATAGGTCCAGCCGCAGGGCGTGTACGCCCAATGCATATAACCAGTATTGTTCTCTCCCCAGCATTTCGGCCCGTTCGGGTCAGGTTGCGGCGCGGCGGGGTCCGCAGCGGCAACGCCGCTACCGCCCGACAGCAGGGCAGCCGCGATGCCCGCGACGATCATCGGTTTCATCTTCATGTACACGATTCTTTTAGGCCGCGCGTTGTTCGTCAAATTGAAACGGCAATTTGTGCCGCGCAGGCCCCGAGACATGATGGTCGTATGAGCTCCGAGATCCGCGTTCTTGACGCTGAGGACGACCTCATCGCCGCGGCTAACCTGTTTCGCACCGCCATGGTCGGATTCCCCCCTCTGCCGCACCTGGCTCCCGGCCAGATCACCACGATGCTAGAGCCTGGCCGTACCGTCGGAGCGTTCATCGACGGAACACTCGTCGGCACCGCCGACGCTGTGACCAGTGGACTGACCCTGCCCGGTGGCGCGGTCGTGGGCCACGCCGCCGTGACACACATCGGGGTGCTGCCGTCGTTCACCCGAAGAGGAATCGCCACCGAACTGATTCACCATCAGCTGCGCGACATCGCTGCGCGCGGCGAGGTGGTAGCGACGCTGCGGGCTTCGGAGGCGACGATCTACGAGCGATACGGCTATGGCGTTGCGAGTTCGACGCAAACCGTCGAGATTCAGACTTCACGCGCGGCGCTACGTGCAGATGTCGGGACCGGCGCTGCGGTGCGACTGATCGATACGGCGCAAGCATGGGATGTGCTGCCCCGGATCTACGCCGAGAATCGTTCGTCCCGGCCGGGAACCATCGACCGCCCTGATGTGTGGTGGCAGGGTCTTCGGCTGCGTACCGAATCCGCTTCGCGGGCTTCGTATGTCGCGGTGCATGGCGAGCCGGGATCCGAATCGGGCTTCGCCCGCTACCGTCCAGTCGACACCGAGACGTGGTTCGTCAGCGATCAGCGCACCATCGTGGTCGAGGACTTATTCGCGCCCAGCACTGAGGCCTATCTTGGACTACTGCGTTTTCTGCTTGGGCTGGATCTCATTGACCGCGTGCTGTTCTGGATGCTGCCGGTCGACGACCCGCTGCCCTGGCTACTTGTCGATCGACGGGCCGCACGGGTGACCGCGGTCCACGACGAAACGTGGCTTCGCATCATCGACGTGCAGCAGGCACTCTCGGCGCGCCGGTACGAGGGTGGCGGCGCCGTCACCATCGCCGTCAATGATCCTCTTTTACCGAAGAATTCGGCCACCTTCACCATCGCGAGCAGCGGCGCCGAGCCGACGGAACGCCGTCCGGAATTGCACGTCGGTATCGAGGGGCTGGCCGCGGTTCTGCTAGGTGGTGCGACCTGGCACAGTCTCGCTGCCGGCAGGCTGGCCCGGGCTGACGATCCGGCAGCGCTTACCGTCGCCGATCAGCTGTTCGCGGTGCGCGATGCACCATACGCGGGTTTCTTCTTCTAGTCGGTCGTCGCATCGATGCCGAGCATTTCCGCTAGTTGAGCCGCCGAATATCGGTTCGCGCCTAGCCCGTTGCGGACTGCTGAGCGCGCCGCACGGGCCAGCGCGGCGTTGACGGGCGCTGCGATGCCGTGCCGATGTGCTAGCCGAACGATCTCGCCGTTGAAGAAGTCGGTTTCCACATTGCCGGTGTTGCGGCTCAACGACTGCCAGGTGGAGTTACTCGGTCCGGTATCCGAACCGGGTACCGGACGCGGTGTCGGCCCGTCCGCTCGCGCGGCGGTGGATACCTCGAAGGAGACGAATTCGATTCCTGCGTGCCGTAATACCTGCTCGCCTTCCCCCCGCACCGCGGCGACCACCTGGCCGATATCCGCCCCGCCGGCGGATAGCGCGCCCGCGGCGTTGGCCAGGTTGCTCAATAGCTTGTTGTACTTCCAGGGCGCAACGTCGTCGACAACATTTACCCGGATTCCCGCGCTGGTCCACGTCGCGGCCAACCCGGGGAATAGTTCGGCGTCGCTCTGCGTCCGCAGCGAAGCCGGCCAGCGTCCGATGTGGAACTGGCCGACTACTGGCCACGACCGCACGATCACCTCACCGGGATCGAGGTGGACAGCAGGCAACCAGACACAGACACCGAAGACCCGGCGGAAATAGCGCAGCGCTTTCTCTTCGGCGGCAACGCCGTTGAGCGCGGTCAGCACGGGCAGCAGATCGCCTGCCGTCCCGACGACACCATTCGGGCCGTGGACGGGCTGATCCACCCACTGCTGCAGCGCCACGTCGAGCTGTTGAGTTTTGGTGGCGAAAACCAACACGTCATCAGGAGTCAACCGCAGATCCTCGGCGCCCGGCACCGCGGTGACCGGCGTGTGGAAGGTGCCGTCGGGTGTTCGGAGCGTCAAACCCGTGGACGCCAGCGTCTCGGCGTGGCGACCCCGGGCAATCAACACGGTAGGGATGCCGGCCCGGGTCAGCACTGCGCCCAGTGCGCCGCCGATAGCACCGGCACCGATGATCAGGTATCTGCGGTCGGAACTCATTGGGCGAGGGTACGTCTGCTCCCGCGGACGCTGTGTTTACACCAGGTAGTAATAGTTCTTCGACTCCCCGTTGCCGGATACCGCGGCTGCGTGAACCGGCTCGCCGGCTTCGTCGAAACCACGCAGCGCATGGGCGTAGCGGACAGCCTTCAGTGTGGCCGAGAATTCCTCGTCCTCTTCGGGGAAGACGCGCTCGGAGGGGAACCACTTGTCGAAGCCGACATTTTTCAGCAGAGTCCACAGGTCGTTTTGTACACCGGCAAGGAGGACAGTTACGCCGCGGTCGGTTTGCTCGCGCACGAATTTGTCGATCCGCTCGATGACGACGGCATCCGGGTGGCGCACCCGCTTGAGCCGTAGCACAAGGTATTTGATGTCGTCGTGTCTGATCCGTTCCCGCAGGTCCTCGAGATACCGCTCGAGTTCGGGCGCGGCACCGAAGAACAGTTCGCCTTCGAAGTCGTAAATCAGCGTTGACGGGTCGGCCGGATCGCTCGGCACCCGCTCGCGGACCACCCGTTCGGGCGCGACGACCAGTTCCCGTGCCTTGAGTTTGGCCGCGCGCGGCACGAACATCAGGATCGACAAAGCGACACCGAGCAGCACAGCGGTGTCCAGGTCAATGAGCACGCCGGTCAGAGCGGTGATGATCACTAACCCCGCGTCGTAGCGTGACGCCTTTATGGCGTAGCCCAACCGCTTGACGTCGATCAGTCTTGCGGCGGTGATCAGCAGAAGTCCGGCCAGCGCTGCACGCGGCATGTAGTGGAACAGCGGCGCGAACAGCAGCACCGCGATCGCCACGGTTATCGACGCGACGACGCCTGAGAACCGGGTGACCGCTCCGGCCTGGTAGTTGATCGGCGAGCGCGTCACCGAACCCGAGCCCGGCACGGCCTGGAAGAAGCCGCCGGTGAGGTTCGCCAGGCCCTCGGCGATGATCTGCCGGTTGTAGTCGATCTTCTGCCCGCTCTGATACGCAATGGCTTTGGCGATAGACAGCGCCTCGAGCAGGCCGATGAACGCGATGGCCAGAGCGCCTGGGGCCAACTGACCTACTTCTCTGAGCTGCACGGACGGGATGTGTGGGAGCGGTAGACCCTGCGGAATTTTCGCGGTCAGGGTCACCGCGGTGTTACCAGTGTGATCTTCGGTCGACCATCCGGCGAAGTAAGCGATCAGGGCCGCGATGATCAGTACTGCCAGCAGGTCTAGTTGCGGCAGCCTGAAGCGCTTCACCAGCCGCCGCAAGAGGATGGCGAGCACCACTGTCGCGGTGCTGATGATCAGCGCGCGGTAGTTGAACGCATCGCCGTGGAACAGCGTGAGATAGGTACGTTTCAGCACCGACTGCCGCCCGTTGCCCTGGTCCTTCACCCCCAGCGCGTTGCCGAGCTGACCGACCGCGATCAGAACGGCCGCTGCCAACAAAAAGCCGAGGATGACCGATTCGGAAATGTATCGGGTCAGATCACCGAGCTTGAACACCGCGATCAGGATCTGAAAGGTGCCGACCAAAACGCCGAGCAGGAACAGCGCCTCGAACAGGACCGTCCGATTCTCCGGGTCCAGGAATGCCAACGAGCTGAACACCAGAAGCGATATCGCACTCGTCGGGCCGTTGATCAGATGCGACGACGAGCCGAAAACGGAAGCGACGAAAGTCACCACGATCGCCGAGTACACGCCGAATTTCGGGTCGACGCCGGCGACCAACGCGTAGGTGATGCCTTGGGGCAGCGACACTGCCGCGACGGTAAGCCCCGCGACCAGATCGCGACGCGCTTTATCCCCGTCGTAGTTCAGGTTTTTCAGGTTGTCCACAATGCTCATGGCGTCTTCGTCTTTCGCCGCGGGTGTGCAGACGCGACCCTGGCCGGAGCCGAGGTGACCACGTCGTAGATGCCGTTACTGCCGAAGAATTTCTCCTGTGCGTCGTACCAGCTCTTGGCGATCGCAGTGATGGGGAACAGATTTATGGGAGGCAGCCGATCCGCGTGCTTGGCCAAGATTTCCGGCTTGAGCGGACGGTAGCCATACTGCGCGACGGTTTCCTGTGCAGCGTCGGTGTACAGGTACTCCAGGTAGGACTTGGCGTACGACGCGATCTTTTTGTCCTTGAGGTTCGCATCGACCCAGGCGACAGCGGGCTCGGCGAGGATACTGACTGGCGGATAAACGATTTGGAATTCGTCCTTGTTCTCCGCGACTTCCCGCAAGGCTTCGTTCTCCCACGTCAGGTGCACGTCGCCGATCTTTTCCACCGAGTAGGAAATAGCGGCGCCGCGCGCTCCGGTGTCGGCGACCTTGACGTGGCTCAGCAGCGCTCTGACGTAGTCAGCAGCCTCTTGGTCGCTGCCACCGCGCGTCGTAACCGAACCCCAGGCCGCGAGAACACTCAACTTCCCGTTGCCAGAGGTGCGTGGATTGGGTGACACAATCTCGACGTCATCTTTGATGAGATCGGGCCAGTCGTGGATCCCCAATGGATTGTCCTTGTGGACGACGAACACGATCGTCGATGTGTAGGGGACCGAATGGTTCGGCAGGCGTTTTTGCCAGTCGGGGGCGATGAGTCCGCGCTTGCGCAGCGCGTCAATGTCACTCGGCAATGCCAGCGACACGACGTCGGCCTTTTCGTGGCCGTTGATGACTTCGGAAGCTTGCCGGCCCGAACCGCCATGCGACTGTTTGACTTCCACCGTCACGCCAGTCTGCCGGCGAAATTGGTCGACAAAGGTTTTATCGAGCGCTGCGTAGAGTTCTCGGGTTGGGTCGTAGGACACGTTGAGGATCTGGTTCGGCGAATTGTCGTGGTGCAAGTTGTGGGCGGCGATCAGGATTGCGGCGACCACGATGGCAACAATGCCGAGAATGTTGAGCCGGGATATAGAGAAGAACGCTTTGCGCCAGCGCCCTGATGGCTGCGTGGGCTCTGTCATTGCCGCCTCCATAACCAGAACCGTCGTTGAGTTGCCGGTCGCCGGCCAGTGAGTTTGCTGCGCGCGCTGGTTGGTTCACGCCAGCCTCGGAATTCGGAGCGTAGCGAGCGTTGCGCCGCAAGACAGCCGTGTAAATCAGCCTGATCGCAATGGCCATGAGGGATTAACGTTTTGCCGGCGTTGTTTCGGCTGTGGCCGGAGTGCGCTAGATCAGGCTGCCGGCATCGGCGGCCTGGCGCTGAAATAGGCTGCGCTGCGTGCGGGTAGTTACTCCGAGTAGCGGCCGGGTCTCCCCGTGACCGAGGCCGAAGAGATACGCGCCTGGACCGACAAGTGCGCATTGACCGAACTCGTCGCGAAACTGTCCGCGGCGGTCGACCGGGCAGATAGAGAAGCGATCATCGACTGCTACGCGAAGCAGTCATACGACGACCATGGCACTTTCAGAGGCTCGGGCCCGGAATTCGCCGAGATGATCTGCGCGCCCGCCGGCCGGGCGGGACAGTTGACCATGCATCACCTGCTGGGGCAGTCAGTGTTCGACGTCGAGGGTGACGAGGCCTGGGGCGAAACGTTTTTCGTCATGCACGCCCTGATCGACGGGCACATCGCTATTGGATACGGTCGCTATATCGACTATTTCCGCCGAACCGACAACGCGTGGAAGATCGCCTACCGGCGGGTCGTGCCCGACGCCACCATTCCCGGAGATGACGTCTCTCAATACTGGAGGCCGCGCCGCGACCGCACCGACCCGCGATACGACCGGCTGACTGCGCCGCCGGATCAGTCCTAGCTAGACGCGCGTATAGCCGAGCGGGCGTTAGCGGTATACCCTCGACCGGTGCCAACCACCAAGCTGCCAGACGCCCGCCTCGGTGCCACTCCGCGGAGCGAGGCGCAATTGCGCACCCTGCGTGCGGCACTGGAGCTGTTCGCCGAGCACGGCGTGAGTGCGACGTCCTATCAGATGATCGCTGACACAGTCGGTGTCACCAAGGGAGCGATCTACCACCAGTTCAAGACCAAGGACGAGCTCGTCGTCGCCGTCGCGGAGCTCGAGCTCTCGCGGCTTGAAGATGCGCTCGCGGCCGCTGAGTCATTGGACTGCCGCGACGAGGCTCGGGAGTTTTTGCTCAACCGGGTCATCGACCACGCCGTCGACCACCGTCGCGCAGCCAACACACTTCAGTTCGACCCGGTCCTCGTGCGACTGCTGTCCGAACACAAGCCTTTTCAGAGTTTCATCGAACGGCTCTACGGGATGCTCGTCGGTGACGAACCCGGGTCCGACACCCAGGTACGGCTGGCTGCGCTGACGTGCGTGGTGGGCGGAACGGTGGCCCACCCGTTGGTGGCCGGGCTCGACGACAACACGCTGCGGCGAGAACTGCTCGACACGGCACGCAAGATTATCGGCCTGCCCGCGGGCCCGTAGGGATCAACTCTTGACACCGCTAGACGATCGTCTAGGCTGCTGCTAGCTAGACGATCGTCTAGCTCAGGTGCGGGAGATAACGGAGCCCCCCATGTCGTGGTGCGAGCAATTCATCGATGCGTTCAACACGCATGAGGTCGAGCCGATGCAGGCGATCACTTCGCCAAACGTCAAGTGGGAGGACGTCTCCGGCCACATCGAATTCGACGGGCTCGACGGCGTCAAGAACATGGTCGAGCTGACACTCATGGCGATCCCGGACTGCACCTTCACCTACCACGGCGGCATGAAGAACGGCAACAATTACGCCGTCGAGTGGACGATGTCGGGTACCGCGTTCGGCACCGAATTCGCTTGCCGCGGCGCGTCGGTGGGTGAGACCGACGACGACGGCAAGATCCTGCACAACCGCGACTATTGGGACTCGCGGTCCTTCCCCGAGATGCCGGCCGGCCCGGTTAACCCCGAGCTCGAAGATCTTCAGGCCAAGCACTCTTAGCGACGAGGAGGGGTTCTTATGGTGCCCGACAGGCTGATTACCGCCGACTGCCACATCACGCCGCCACTATCGATCGTGAACGAGTTGCCGGAGCATTACCGGGAGTACTTCCCTCGCATCGAGAAGGACGAGAACGGCAACGACGTCTACAAGCTCGGCCACATCGTGTCTCTTTCGATGATGACCGGTGAGGGTGCCGACTCCGACATCCAAGCCGATGCGACGGGTGCCGAGGGCAACGTCGTCAAAGAGGCCCACATCAGTTTGGACGCAGCCGAACAACTCGCCGATCTGGAGCGCGACGGTGTCTACGGAGCGGTACTCATCGGCCGGATCGCCGACATGCCCAACGGAATTCCCGCGGATGCCGATATCGCCTACTGCAAGGTGGCCAACGATTGGCTCGCCGACCACTGGGGGCCTTACCTCGATCGCGTCGCGCCCGGTATTCACTTGCCCTTCAAGGATGTTGGCGCGTCGGTGGCAGAGCTGGAGCGCGCTGCCGGCATGGGGCTCCGGCCCGCGCTGCTCCCCGACGGAATCTTCGAGCGCCCCTACTACATGGAGGAGTGGGAGCCGCTGTGGGAGGCTGCGGACAGCCTTCGGATTCCGATCACGATGCACGTCGGCGGTCTGCGCCAACCGCTGGTCGGACCGGGCCTGATGGCTTACCCCGGTCGGCAGGACATCGGCTGGTACGTGCAGAGCTGCGGCATGGGCGAGACGCTGGGCTGGATGACCTACAGCGGAGTGTTCGAGCGTTACCCCAACCTGCACGTGATCTGCACCGAAGGGTATGCGGGATGGCTGGCCTTCGCGATGCAGTTCTACGACCACCATTTCAGCCAAAGCCGGTTGCACCAGTTGGGCATCGACGACCTCATGGGGCCAGCCAAGATCGACGTACACCCGAGCCACTACCTCAAGCGCCAGACACACGCCACGTTCATGTGGGACCCGCTGGCGATCCGGAACCGCGACCTCACCGGTCTGGATTGCCTGATGTGGGGCAACGACTATCCGCATCACGAGGGCTCATTCCCGTTCTCTGCGGACTGGATCGAGAAGCAATTCGACGGTGTTCCGGACCACGAAGTCGAGCAAATCTGCCGGGGCAACGCCGCCGAGATCTTCGGGATCACGGTTTAACCGGTGCCGGATATCACCGATCAGTTTCGTCTCGACGGGAAAGCCGCTCTCGTCACCGGCGCCGGCAAAGGCATCGGCAAGGGCATCGCAATCGCGTTCGCGAAAGCCGGAGCCGACGTAGCGGTGATCGCCAGGACCAAAGACGACCTGGAAGCCGTCGCCGCCGAGATCTGCTCCCTGGGCCGCAATGCCGTGGCGATTCCCGCCGACGTCACCGACATCGAGGGTCTGGAAGACGTCGTCGACCAGACCGCGCGTTCACTCGGTGGGCTGGACGTCCTGGTGAACAATGCCGGCGGTGTCGAGCAGCTCGGCACCTACACGGACATGACTGTCGCCATCCTGGAAAACGCGTTTCGCTTCAACGTGTCGGCGCCCTTCGAGCTAGGGCGACTTGCGTTGCCGCACATGCTGGCTCGTGGCGGCGGAGCGATCGTGAACATCGGGTCGATGTCCGGCATGCAGAACGAACGCGGCTTCTTGCCCTACAGCCTGGCGAAGTCCGCACTGGGCAAATTCACTCAGCTGGCTGCCATCGAACTTGCGCCGAGGATCCGGGTCAACGCCATCCTGCCCGGCTGTGTCGAAACCGAGGCACTGCGTGGGTTCATGGATGCCATGCCCGATGTGCGGGAGGGTTTGCAGTCGAAAACGCCGATGCGTCGTAACGGGACACCCGAGGACATCGCCGCCGCCGCTTTGTTTTTCGCCTCACCCGCGGCGTCGTGGATCACCGGGAAACTGCTCGAGGTTGACGGCGCCGCCCCCGCCGGACTCTTCCCCAACAACTCGCCAGATCTTTAGAGAGGAGACCGGAGTGAGCGGGGAGATTCGATTCGACGGCGACGTCGTCATCGTCACCGGTGGTGCCGGCGGGATCGGCAAAAGCCAGGCCGTCGAGCTCGCGCGACGCGGCGCCCGCGTCGTCGTGAACGATCTGGGCGGCAGCCCGCGCGGCGGGGGCTGCGACCCTTCGATGGCCCAGGCGGTGGCCGACGACATCGTCGCGTCGGGGGGTGACGCGGTGGCCAGCGGTGCGAGTGTTTCGTCCGAGGAAGGCCCACAACAGATCGTCGACACCGCGATGAAGACCTGGGGCCGCATCGACGGACTGATTCACAACGCGGCAATCGTGCTCGACGACCACTTCGAAGACGTCACCGATGACGACTTCGACGGCATCACCATGGTGAATCTGCGTGGCACATTTCGAACCGTTCGGGCTGTATACCGTGCGATGAAAGACAACGGCGGCGGCCGTATCGTGACACTCACGTCGGCATCTGGCCTGTCCGGTGCATTCGGGCAAGCCGCTTACGCCACAACGAAAATGGGCGTCATTGGCATGACCCGATCGGTGGCCTGGGAGGGGATGCGCTTCGGCATCAAAGTCAACGCGCTCGCCCCGGCCGCCTTCGACACCCGGCTGTTCTCGGTGTTCACCCCGGACGGCGACGCGGCGCTGCGCGGACGCCCACCCGAGCTCGAGATTTCATTGGACTCGGCCGAATATGTGGCGCTGCTGACCGCGAGCCGGGTTACGCCGATGGCGTTGGCGCTGGTGCACCGCAGCTGTCCGGCGACGGCGCAGATCTTCGGCGCCACCGGCGGTTACTACTGTCGCTATGCCATTTCACACACCGAAGGCGCGACCTTCGGCCCGCATCCGACCGTCGAGGATGTCGCGGCCAACTGGGACCAGATCCGCGACCATTCGCTGCCCAACGAACTCGACGGTGAAGCCATGGCCTGGGGCGTGAAAGCGTATTCCACCCGCCTGCACGCACTTGCCGCGGAGCTGCAATCCGCGGGCTAGGATTGCCTTTCGTGCTGATCAGTTTGATTGCCAATCTGTCCAACAAGTCGCCTCTCGACAGCTGTATCCGTGAGCTGACCCAAGCGCGTGACGACGGGTTCGCGCGGGTCTGGATGACGCAGATGCCCTACGACGTCGATCTGCTCACCGTGCTGGCCGCCGCGATGCATGAGGTGAGCGACGTCAAGGTCGGCAGTGGGGTCGTGCCGATCCAGAATCAGCACCCGATGCTGATGGCGCAGCGGGCGTTGACGCTCAACCAGATCGCCGGCGGGCGGTTCACCCTCGGAGTCGGGGTCACGCATCGCGCCGTGACCGAGGGAATGTGGGGAATCTCCTGGGACCGGTCGGTGCGACGCCTCAGCGAATACCTCGATGGCCTGCTCCCGCTCCTTGCCGGAGAACAGGTCAATGCGACCGGCGAGATGTTGACGACCAGAGGCGCGCTCCAGATTTCCGGCGCGCCCACGCCCGAGGTCTACGTCGCAGCGCTGGGTCCGCAGATGCTTCGGCTGACAGGCCGGCGGACCGCCGGAACCATCACGTGGATGACCGGTCCGAAAACGCTCAAAGAACACATCGGTCCCACCCTGCGCGCCGCCGCCGACGAGGCCGGGCGCCCCGAGGGAGCCGTCAGCGTCGCCGCGGCACTGCCCGTCGCCGTCACCGATGACGTGGCCGCTGTGCGCTCACTGGCGGCGAAGGAGTTCGCGATGTACGGCCAGTTGCCGTCCTACCGGGCGATGCTGGATCGCGAGGGCTACGCCGGACCGGAAGACGCCGCGCTGATCGGTGACGAGGCCACGGTGCGCGACAGGCTCGACGAAGTGCGCGCCGCGAGCGTCGACGAGTTCGTCGCGATTCCGTTCGACCCCTCGCCCGAAGGCCGCGACCGAACGCGAGCCCTACTGCGCGGCTTGGTTTCTCGGTGACCGGACCATAATGGCGGCGCTACGGCTATTGGATTAGCTCCTTGGAGATCTCCCACAGCCGGTCGGCATTCGCCTGGTCAAGTGCGTAGGGTGCGACGCCGCCGGTGTGAGTGCCGCGCTCCGTGACTTGTGCTGCCTCGGCGCAATCTTCGTAGTAACGGCCAGTCACTCCATTGACGTCGGGACTCGCCGCGAGGAGCACCGAGGTAGCGGCACCTTGCTCGATCGTCTTTACCGGCGGCAGTCCCAGCTCGGTCGTCTCACCGAAGTTGGCAAGATCGTCGGGGCCCATGTGCCGTGCTAGCGCGGTACTGGCGATGTTGCCTGGCATCAGGGCGTTGACCGCGATGCCATCGTCGCCCCAACGATGCGCGGCGCCGACGGCGAAGAGCACGTTCGCCGACTTCGACTGGCCGTAGGAGGTCCACTGGTCGTAGGGGCGGAACCGGTAGTGCAAGTCGTCGAAGACGACCGGCGAGAAGAGGTGCCCGATCGAGGCGACGGACACGACGCGAGCGCCGTCGGCCGCGGCCAGCCACCGGTGCAGCCCGGCGGCCAGCGTGAAATGACCTAGGTGGTTGGTGGCGAATTGCATTTCATACCCGGCCGACGTGCGAGTGAGCTGCGGCAGGGCCATCACACCGGCATTGTTGACCAGGATGTGCAGCGGCCAAGTCCAGGCGTGGACGAAGCCCGCCACCGAGGCCGGATCAGCCAGGTCCAGCGGGGCGACCTGCACCGCCCCCGCTGCGGTCGGCAGCTTTTCGGCGATGTCGTTTGCAACTTTCCTGCCGACCTCAAGATTGCGTACCGCCAGCGTCACATCGGCGCCCGCTGATGCCAGCGCACGCGCGGTCTCGACGCCGATGCCGGAGCTGGCGCCTGTCACCACCGCACGTTGCCCGTGCAGATCCACGTTCTCGACGATCTCAGCCGCCGTGGTCGCGGCTCCGTATTTGGGTGTTGGCACGGTGAACTCTTTCTCCCTGAAACTGGCTTGTCGATCGCCCCCACAATGCATCCATACGTCGCGACTATCCAGACCACATCTTTACTGGTAACGCGAGGGTCACGCTATTCCCGGCACCTCGCCCTACGCTTTATCGATGGAGACTTCCGGCGGCAATTTGGCGACCTTTCTGCGGGCCCGCCGGGAATTGCTCAAGCCCGCGGATGTCGGTTTGCCCGACCGCGAGCGCAGGCGCGTCGAAGGACTGCGTCGCGAAGAAGTCGCGATGCTTGCCGGCATCAGCACCGAGTATTACCTGAGGCTCGAGCAAGGGCGAGACCACCAGCCCTCCGAGCAAGTTATTGAGGGCCTTGCCCGCGCACTGCAACTTGACGAAGACGCCACCGGCTACATGCGCGAGTTAGCCCGCCCGGCACCGCGTCGGACCCGGCGCTCGGTCCCCGAAAGATTTGACCCGGCCATCCAAGCCCTGATTGACAGTTGGCCGCTCACCCCGGCATTCGTGATCAACAGGAACATGAGAATACTGGCATCCAACCGCATGGCCCGCGCGGTATCACGATTTTTCACGCCAGGTGAAAACATGCTGCGCGCAACGTTTCTCGAGCCCGAATTACGCATGCTCTACCGCGATTGGGACAAGTTCACCACCAGAATCGTCCCGTTTCTGCGAGCCATGCTGGGCGCCGACCCTCCCGATCGCGAACTTGTCGAGCTCATCGGCGAACTCAGCCTTGCCAGCAAGCGCTTCGCCACATTGTGGGCACGTCACGACGTCAAACACCGAAGCACCGGCCCGACCGCCTTCTACCATCCGCAACTCGGGCCGCTCGACCTGCACTACACGATCCTGCATCTATCCGAGCAACGCCAGATGATCGTGACCTACCACGCTGACCCCGGTTCACCATCCGAAGACAGCCTGCGCCTACTCGCCAGCCAGACAAAATAAACGGCCGCGCAGCTCGTTGTGATCAAGCGTTAACTAGGGATTCGGCTTTCTTCGCTGGCGTCGGCCACGGTGAGGGGACCGGCCGTTGCCGGACGATCTGTGGCCACCAGAACCACTTGCCCAGTAGCGCGGCAATCGACGGCGTCATCAGTGACCGGACAACTAGCGTGTCGAAGAGCAGGCCGAGGCCGATGGTGGTGCCGACCTGGCCGATGACCGTCAGCTGACTGACCGCCATCGTCATCATCGTGAAGGCGAATACCAGTCCTGCCGACGTGACGACCGATCCGGTGCCGCCCATCGACCGGATGATCCCCGTATTCAGGCCGGCGTGGATCTCCTCCTTGAACCGCGACACCAGCAGCAGGTTGTAGTCGGCCCCGACCGCCAGCAGGATGATGACCGACATCGCGAGCACCATCCAGTGCAGTTCGATGCCGATGAGGTGCTGCCAGATGAGCACCGAAAGTCCGAATGACGCGCCCAGCGACAGCACGACGGTGCCCACGATCACCGCGGAGGCCACCACGCTTCGGGTGATGATCAGCATGATGATGAAAATCAAGCACAGCGAAGCGATTCCGGCGATCAGCAAGTCATAGTCGCTGCCGTCGTGCATGTCCTTGAAGGTTGCCGCGGTACCGCCGAGGTAGATTTTCGAACCTTCTAGCGGTGTCCCCTTCAGTGCTTCCGTCGCCGCCTTCTTGATCGCATCGATATGCGAAATCCCTTCCGCAGTCATCGGATCACCCTGATGGCTGATGATGAACCGCACGGCATGGCCATCAGGGGACAGGAAATTCTTCATCCCTCGCTTGAACTCGGCGTTCTTGAAGGTCTCTGGAGGTAGGTAGAACGACTCGTCGTTTTTGGATTCGTCGAATGCCTTGCCCATGGCACTTGAGTTTTGCTGCGCCTCCGTCTGCTGATCCTGCAGACCTTTTTGGGTCGAGTACATCGTCAGCATCGTCGTCTTCATGCTTTTCATGTTCGCGATCATGTCGGGCATCAACGCGGTCAGCTGGGGCATCACAGTGTCGAGGTGATCCATGATCGGCAGCAAACTCTGGATGTCGTCGGTCATCGTGTCGATGCCGTCGAGGCCATCGAAGACGGACCGCAGACTCCAGCACACCGGGATATCGAAGCAGTGCTTCTCCCAGTAGAAGTAGCTGCGAATGGGCCGGAAGAAGTCCTCGAAATCGGCCATGTGATCACGTAATTCGGCGACATCGATGGTCATCTCGTGCATCTTTTTGACCATGGCGTGCATATCGTCTGTCATCTGCTGGGTCAGACTTTCCATCTTCACCATGCTGTCGATCGTGGTCTGCATCTCGTCGGCCTGTTTGAGCATGTCGGCCATCTGATCTTGGTTATATTTCTGGTTCAACTGCTGGGTGACGCCCTGCATGCTGATCTGAAATGGGATCGAGGTGTGCTCAATCGGCGTGCCCTGGGGCCGCGTGATGGCCTGGACGCGGCCGATCCCGGGCACTCGAAAGATCGCCTTGGCGATCTTGTCGATGACCAGGAAATCCGCGGAATTGCGCAGATCGTGGTCACTTTCGATCATCAACAGCTCGGGATTCATCCGCGCCTGGGAGAAATGCCGATCCGCTGCGGCGTAGCCGGCATTCGCCGGCAGATCGGCGGGCAGGTACTTGCGGTCATTGTAATTGGTTCGGTAACCGGGCAGGGCGAGCAGGCCGACAAGTGCCACCCCGATCGTCATGATCAAAATGGGTCCGGGCCATCGCACGACGACCGCGCCGATCTTGCGCCAGCCGCGGATGCGCTGCGTTCGCTGGGGCTCCAGCGTGTTACGGAACCGCGTGGCCACCGAGATGACCGCGGGGCCGAGCGTCAATGCCGCCGCGACCACGACCACCATGCCGATCGCCAACGGGATACCCAGCGTCTGGAAATAAGGCAGGTTGGTGAAATGCAGGCAAAACGTCGCCCCGGCGATGGTCATGCCCGACCCGAGGACCACGTGTGCGGTGCCGCCGAACATGGTGTAGTAGGCGTCTTCTCGGGACTCGCCGGCACCGCGGGCTTCCTGGTACCGGCCGATCAGGAAGATCGCATAGTCGGTGGCGGCCGCGATCGCCAAGGTGACCAACAGGTTCGTCGCGAACGTGGAGAGTCCGATGATCTTGTAGTAGCCGAGTAAAGCAACCATTCCGCGGGCGGCGGCGAGCTCGAACACGACCATTGCCAACGTGAGCAGCACCGTGATGATCGACCGGTAGACCAATAGCAGCATCGCGATGATGACCAAGAACGTGACGGTGGTGATCACTTGCAGGCTGCGGTCACCGGCGATGTGCTGATCGGCCGACAATGCGGCAGGCCCCGTCACGTAGGCCTTGATCCCGGTGGGCGCCGGCGTGCTTTTGACGATGTTCTGCACAGCCTCAACCGACTCGTTGGCCAACGCCTCGCCCTGGTTACCGGCAAGATAGACCTGCACGTAGGCGGCCTTGCCGTCGTTGCTTTGGGCACCCGCCCCGGTCAGCGGATCGCTCCACAAATCCTGAACGTGCTCAACGTGTTTGGTGTCGGCGTCGAGCTTCTTGACGATCTGGTCGTAGTAGGCGTGCGCCTCGTTGCGCAGAGGCTTTTGGCCCTCCAGAACAATCATGACCGAGCTGTTGGACTTGTACTCGCCGAAGACCTCACCCACGTGCTTGGTCGCGATCACCGACTGCGCGTCGTCGGGGCTCATCGACACCGAGCGCATCTGCCCGACAATGTCGAGCTGCGGGACAACGGTGTTGAGCACCACGATGATCGCGATCCAGCCGAGGATGACAAGTACGGCAAATCTGCGGATGAAACGCGGAATCGCGGACCGGGCCGCGTGTTTGGCGACGGGGATGGCGTCGGTTCGGACGTTGTCGTCGAAGGTCGTGCTCATGCTGATTTCACCAAGCAGAAGGTCAGGGCGTGCACGCCGTTGGATATTTTTTCGGCCTTGACTTCGTTATCGATAGTGATACGGCAACCCAGCTGATCACCGTCGCTTTGCGCCGAGATGTTGGGAAACACCGAAGGGGCGGTCGTGCTGAGGACCAACGTCCAGGGCAGCGGCGCGTTGTCCACCCGCTGCGGCTCGGCGCTGAGATCCAGGTAGTTCACGTTGGCGCGGTGTGCCGAGCCGAAGATCTCGTATCTGACGACCTTGGGCTTGAACGGCTTGGAATCGTCGACCCGAGCGCTTGTCACGGAGGCGGCGTTGTCGGCGCCGAAGAACGACTTGACCCGCGCCACGGTGAACCCGCCGACCACCATGACCGCCACAATCAGCAGCGGCAGCCACGCGTTGCGGACAACCTTCGATAAGTGCACCTACGTGGCGTCCTTCCTGGTCAGGCGACGACGATGTGGCCTACTTCTCGCGAGTTACCTTGCGCCACAACGAGCCTCGATGGTGCTGCACGGATACGCGCGCCGCACTGTGGACGTGTTGTCGAGGACCGTCGACAAGCCATACTACATGATGTGCACAATTTGCAGAATGTGCAACAATTAGCTTCGGTGTTTCAGATCACTTCGTGAAGATGCTGTTGACCAACGCAGCCGCGCGCTCGACGTACGGCATCGGTGTGTCGTCCGCATCCTTCGGCTTGCCGCTGGTCCAGCTCTCGATGCCCGAACGGATGGCCGTCAAGGCCAGCGCAGAAATCAATACAGCCATCTCGTTGTCGGGCCGCATTTTCTGGCGGCGGACAACGATGTCGGTCAAGTGGTTCTGAAACCGCTCCAAATCGGCGAGGAACGCCGACAACACCGCCGGACTTGTCTTGGCGAGTTGCAGCATGGTTTCTGCCTGTTCGCGTGCCGGGGGCATGTCGCGAAGATGGTGCGCCGCCAGCGTGATCAGCTCGGCCAGGACAACCGAATAGGAGGCGGGTCCGGCCGCAACGAAATCGGCAACCAGCTCCGGCGGTATGTCAGACGGGCCGTAGGCGATCGCCGACTCCTTGTTCGGGAAGTAGTTGAAGAACGTGCGCGATGAAATCCCGGCCTCGGCGCAGATCTCGTCGACGGTCACCTTGTCAAAGCCCCGGTCGCGCGCCAGCCGTACCGCGGCGTCGCGGATGTCCGCACTGGTCTGCCGGCGGCGTCGCTCGCGCAGACCCATGTGAATGCCCACCCGCCCATCGTTGCACGTACTGCAAACATTGCAGCCAAATGGCGTGTTTAAGCCACCCGCGGAGCTGGGCTGTCGATCACCGAGTATTCGGTCGCGTCACCGGAGATCACCCGGCTCTGTTCACCGTTCACGCTGACCGGGATGTCGCCGGCCAACGTAATGCGGTGCATGCGACGGGGCTGGCTTCCATAATCCGAGACGGCGTAGTGCTGGGTTGCGCGGTTGTCCCACATCGCGACGTCGCCGAGTTCCCAGTTCCATCGAATCGTGTTCTCCAGCCAGGTAATACGGTCCTGGAAGATCCGGAACAACGCCTGAGACTCGCTGCCGGTTACCCCCAGAATGCGCTTGACGAAATTACCGAGTAGCAGCGATCGTTCACCGGTCTCGGGATGCACCCGCACCACCGGGTGGTGCGTTTCGAAGTGTGCCGAATGAAATTCGGCAGCGTATTTCAACACCGCCTCCGGATTGGCCTGTAGTGCCGCCAGCTTGCCGGGATCGATTTGGGCGTAGTCGAACTCGTTGCTGTGCATTGCCCACAGGCCGTCAGCGAGCTGCCGCAGAGGCTGCGGCAACTGCTGGTAGGCGGCGACCGTCGAGGCCCAGGTGGTGGTGCCGCCGTAGGAGGGCAGCTCGACGGCCCGCAAAATCGACGCTTTGGGCACCCGGTCAACGAAAGTGACGTCGGTGTGCCACTGGTTGGCGCCTTTGCCGTCAAAAGACTCCAGTCGCATCACCCGGCTGCCTTCGAACTTCAGGGTGGGGTGCGGAGTCGTGGGCAGACCCAGGCTCTCCGCGAAGGCGAAGTGTGATTCGTCGTCCAGGTGACGCTGACCGCGGAAGAACAGCACCTTGTGCTGCGCCAGCGTCCGATTGATTGCGGCCGCAGTTTCGGCATCGAGCTCACCCAGTCGCACCCCATCGATGCGCGCACCAATGTTCTCGCTCAGCTTCACCACGCGGAGATCAATGCTCATGTCGGTCCCTTCGATGCGTTCCCGGTGTAGGCGGCTGTCTACACGCCAATTTATCCGCTACTGTACACAGATGGCTACATCCGCGGCAACGGTTGCGATCAGCTCGAAACCAATGGGCAAGGACGAGGTGGTAGCTGCCGTATTGGAAGCCGCCAGCGAGTTGTTCGCGGAGAAGGGTCCGGCCGCGACGTCCATTCGTGAGGTCGCGGCGCGCGCCGGGGTGAACCACGGTCTGCTGCATCGCCATTTCGGCAGCAAACGCCAACTGCTCGCGGCGACACTGCAGTACCTGGCCGATTCCGGGGCAGCGCTGCACGAATCTGGGGCGCCGGCGGAGCAACTAGAGGCCGCACAAGAACTTCAGGCACGCGTCATGGTGCGCTCGATGCTCGACGGATTTCCCATCGAAGAACTCCAGCAGCGCTTCCCCGGAATGGAGCGGTTCTTGGAGCAAGTGCGGGCCGGCCACACCGACGAACACCGGGCGCGGTTGCTGGCCGCCCACGCGATGGCCCTGCAATTCGGATGGGGGCTGATGGCCCCAACCCTGCGGGTCGCCTTCGGCCTCAACAACCTCAGTGATGCCGAGATCAGAGCGGCGGTGGCGGAGCAGACCGCGAAAATTGTTGCCCCGCAATGACATCTACTTCGCCCGACGAAACCACAGGGCCGGCTCTGTTCTAGCTGCTCTGCGACCGCTACGGTCATTAACAGAAGTGACGGAGGTTTCTATGGCCGAGCAGATCCCACTCGTCGACTATCTGGTGCTCGACGACGGCGATCCGCACTTGATCGCGCAGGAATGCAAAGCCTGCGGCGCCCGCTTCTTCGACCGACGCAACGCGTGCGCCGGTTGCTTTGCGACGGAGTTCACGACGGTCCCGGTTGCGACCGAGGGCACAGTGCGGGCGTTCACGATCGTCACCTTCGCCGCACCGGGCATCCCGACCCCATTCGTAGCGTCCGTGGTGGACTGCGACGGTACCCAAGTGCGGGCCAACCTCATCAACGTCGAGCCCGATCCCGAGCATGTGCGCGACGGGATGAAGGTGCGACTCGCCACCTACCCGATGGGGACCGACTCAGCGGGTACCGAGGCAATCGGCTTCGGCTTCGAGCCCGCGACCTGACGATCCACTTCACGAAGGAGCAGCCACGATGAGCGCCAGCGACGAAATCTGGATCCTCGGAATCCGGATGACCAAATTCGGCAAGCATCCCGATCTCGACACTGTTGACCTGGCGGCCGAGGCCGCGACTGGCGCGCTCGCCGACGCCGGCGTGACCATGTCCGACGTCGGGGTGATCGCCGCCGGCAACCTGATGGCCGCCAATGCCGGGATCGGGCAACAGCTGCAAAAGCAGATCGGGCAGACCGGCATCCCGGTGTACAACGTGGCCAACGCCTGCGCGACGGGGGCCACCGCGCTGCGAACCGCGATCATGGCCGTCAAGGCCGGTGAGGTGAAGTACGGACTGGCGGTCGGCGTCGAGAAGCTGTCCGGCGCAGGACTGCTCGGCGCGGGCGGCAGGAAGAAGGCCGAAGCCGACGTATGGGCGCCCGCCGGCCGCTACGGTGCGGTCGCACCGGTCGACGGACGGATCGGCACCGAGGCCATGCCGGGCGTCTTCGCCCAGATCGGCACCGAGTACGGCCACAAGTACGGCGGCACGAGTTTCGAGTTGTTCGCCAAGATCAGCGAAAAGAACCACGCGCACTCGACGCTCAACCCGCTGGCCGCCTACCAAAAGAAGTTCACCCTCGAGCAGATCATGAACGACGTCATGATCGCCTACCCCAACACTCGGCCGATGTGCTCGGCCAACTGCGACGGCGCCGCAGCGGCGGTCGTCTGCAACGGCGAGACGTTGAAGTCGCTGTCACTCGACCAGCGGCGGCGTGCGGTGAAGGTGGCCGCGTCGGTGCTGACCACCGACCCCTACGAGGACGGCTGCCAGGTCTTGCCCAACGTCAACACGCTGACCCGCAACGCCGCCGCGACCGCCTACGAGCAAGCCGGCGTCGGCCCGAGCGACCTCGATCTGGTCGAGTTGCACGACTGCTTCGCCACCGCCGAGTTGGTGCACTACGACAACTTGATGCTGTGCGAAAAAGGCGGAGCTGCAGACTTTTTCAACACGGGTGCGACGTGGCGTGACGGCTCGACCCCGGTGAACGTGTCGGGCGGTCTGCAGTCCAAGGGCCATCCCATCGCCGCTACCGGTATCGCCAACATCTGGGAGATCTGCCACCACCTTCGCGGCGAAGCCGGCGACCGCCAGATCGAGAACGCCAAAGTCGGGCTGGCACACGTGATCGGTCTGGGCTCGGCGTGCGGCGTCCACATCCTCGAGAAGTCAGCCGCCTAGAACTCAGAGTGGCGCCACGCGCGGGCACGGCCCTTACTGCAGCAGAAAGTCGGCGACGATTGCGGCCATGTCGTCGACGGCATTGCGCGGTATGACCTCGAATCCGTGCGTGCTCAGCGTGGGCAGGCAGAGCAGCCCGGCGCGCGGGGCCAGCCCGCTGGCCTTGGAATGCGAGGCGTCGGACATGAACGCACCCAGAGTCGCCGCCTGCGGCTCCAGCCCGCGAGCGGTGGCGATCTGCATCAGCCGATCGGCGACATCCTTGTCGTATGCGCACAGGGCGTCGCTGTACCCAACGATGGGACCACCGGTGACGCTGGTCGCGTACTCCCGCTCGGTGGGCCCGACGTCCAGGGCCAGCGTCAGGGTGCCCGGCAAGCTGGCGCTTGCATAGGAGCCGCCGATCCCGCCGACCTCTTCGTTGGTGGTGAACACCAGGTAGGCGTCGTCGGTGGGTCGCTGCCGGCGCTCATGCAGTAATCGGGAGGCGCGCAACAGGGCGGTCACGGCGGCGCGGTCGTCGAGAAAGTAGGCGCCGACGTAATTTCCAAACTCGACCAGATCTCTCTTACTGCGATCGACACATACCCGCGTGCCGGCATGCACGCCCGCGGCGGCCAAGTCTTCGGGGGTTCGGCCGGTGAAGACGTAGACGTGCTGCCAGTCCAGCGCGCGGTCGCCCTGATCGGGTTTCGTTTCCCAGATCCGCGGACTCTCCTGCGTGGTGTGCTCGGAGCCGAGCGTGAGCACCGCGGTGAGCGTCTGGTGCTCGCCGAGCACCGCGACCGGCCCGAGCCCGAAGTTGCCCGGGTACATGATTCCAAGCTGCGTCAGGTGCAGCGTGCCGTCGGATTCGACGCGCTTGACCAGCATCGTCAGTTCGTCCATGTGCGCCGTGACCCGCGTCCCGGCGCCGGGACCCGCGGTCGAAGCCGACCGGTGGCGGTGCGCGTGCGCCGCCATCTGGTCGCCGGAAGCGTCGCGGGCGCCGATGTAACCGATCAGGTTGCCGGCGTCATCGATCCACATGTCGTCGACAAAGGGCTGCAGCTCGCGGGCACAGACCTCCCGCACCGCCTCTTCCTGCCCGCACGGCCCGTAGGTCCACAGGAGTTCTTGCAATAGCCCGTCGGTGGAGTCGTCGTTGCGCCGTTGCGCCATCGGATCCCTTTCCCTCACTGACAACCGTATCCATGACGGACCCGACGCAAACCGCGGCGGTTTGCGAGCCCGCTCCAAGTGGTAGCCGCAAGGGGTGTCGCTGCGCGATGCTAGGGGCAAAGGCCCGATAAAGGAACGGAAGAAGGACTGCAGTGAACGAAGAGCAACGCAACGTGATGGCATCAGGGCGTGGCTTCATCGCTGCGTTGGATCAAAGCGGTGGCAGCACCCCCAAAGCTCTGAAGCTGTATGGAATTTCGGACGACGCGTACCACAACGACGAGCAGATGTTCGATCTCATCCACGAGATGCGTGAACGCCTGATGTCCAGTCCGAGCTTCACCGGCGACAAAATTTTGGCAACCATTCTTTTTGAGCAGACGATGGGCCGCGCCATCAACGGCGAGGACACCGCGGCGTTTCTGTGGAAGCAGAAGCACATCGTGCCGTTTGTCAAGGTCGACCAGGGGCTCGCCGACGCTGAAAACGGTGTGCAGTTGATGAAGCCGATGACAAAACTCGACTCTCTACTGGAGCGGGCCGTCGCCTTGGGCATTTTCGGCACCAAGATGCGCTCGTTTATCCAGGAGCCGAACGAGGATGGAATCAGCGCGATCGTCGACCAGCAGTTCGATTACGCGCACAAAATCGCAGAGCGCGGGCTGATGCCGATCATCGAGCCCGAGGTGAGCATCAAAAGCCCCGACAAACCCAGAGCGGACAGGCTGCTGGTGGAAAAGCTGAAGAGCAAGCTCGACAAGCTGCCCGGCGACGGGCAGGTCATGCTGAAGCTGACCCTGCCGGACGAGAACGACCTGTATGCGCCGCTGATCGAGCATCCCCGCGTCCTGCGCGTGGTCGCCTTGTCCGGCGGCTACAGCCTCACGGAAAGTTGCACGATCCTGGCTCGCAACCATCGCCTCATCGCGAGCTTCTCGCGGGCATTGACCGAAGGGCTGACCATCGACCAGAGCGATGCGGAATTC
>Ga0210396_10000734_pt1 | contig 39138 bp, 29 predicted proteins | sample IncBWH17OmetaG_FD_155466 | JGI IMG/M metagenome (GOLD analysis project Ga0210396, IMG submission 155466) | Forest soil microbial communities from Barre Woods Harvard Forest LTER site, Petersham, Massachusetts, United States - Inc-BW-H-17-O ... | reverse complement strand
GTTCCCAAGCCGAGGTGGTGGGGCTCTCTTTTTCCCCACGGCGAAATTTAATCCCCACCGCCGCGCCCGGTCCGATCCCGACTATGCAACGAGCGAAACCCGTGTCCCGTCCCAATCAATCCCGTCCCGATGTTCGTGTCCGGCGAGAGCGTCCCATCCCGCGGTTCAAGTCCCGTTGAAACAACGTGTCCCGTCCCGCCGACAACGACCGCCTTAGACCACCGGCGCGCACCGCGATCGACTCTACCACACGCGGCTTCAGTCAACCTACCGCGCCGAGCGGCGGGCAAAGAACCCCGAGTTTCTACGCGCCTGGAAACAACTTGGAAAATTTCCGACGGCGGCGAGTGAGAGTTCCCCAGGGACCTGCCCTCGAGGCTGGTCAGGCGGTGTCCACCGCAGTCCGTTCGCCACGGTCACCGGTTCAAGTACATCAGTGCGTCGTACGCCAGCAGTCCGAGGAATTTCAGAGCGATATTCCAGATGACCGCCTCAGTTAAGTTGGGCGGCTCAGACCTGAGGGACGAGAAGGCGTCGATGCAAAGCCAGATCAAGAAGAGTGCGAAGACAAAGGGGTACAGCCTCCTCAGCCAATTTTGGCGAGAGATGCTGCTGGGACGGCAGTCGGGGCATTCGATTCCGATCGGCCCGATCTCTGAGAGTCGCCAGAGCGGATCGTATGCGTGTTGGCGACGAAGCAGCGAGGCAACGAGCGCATACACCACCAAGCCGAACCAGGGCTCAACACCACCCGCCATGTAGGGGAGCGACCCGACGACCCCAAGCGCGACAAAGCCCGCAAAAATCCAATTGACTGAGCGTTCGCGAGCCGATGGGATCGATTGCGCGTTTGTCATTCGCACGTTCCTTCGATCGCGGCTGCCCTTTAAATACCCGACAAACTCGGCCCAGTGACGTCCAGAATTGGCGAGAGCCGCGACCGGAGGTTGTCTCACCCCGTTGGGACTCAAGACGGGCCGCATTGGTTCGGCGAGATCCCAGGCCTGCGCCGCGCTCCGACCTGGGCTATAAATGTCTCGCCCCGTTGGGGCTCAAGGCCCGGGTCAACACCGTCGGCGTGCCCGGGCTGCGCTATCGACTCTCGTCTCGCCCAGGTCTCCGGCTTACCAGCCCATCCAACCCAGGCAGCACGGGATCTCCGGGCTCGATGTGTAAACCCGGTCGGCCAGCGAGACCGGTTTGTGTTGCGAGCGGTCGTAGACCAGTTTGCCGTCGACGAGGACCGCGACCACGTGCGTCGAGTACTCGAACGGATCGCCGTCGTAGAGCACCACGTCGCCGATCTTGCCCGGTTCGAGGCTGCCGTATTGCGAGTCGACTCCCAGGATGCGGGCGGCGTCCAGCGTGATCGACTTGAGTGCCGCATCGCGTCCCAGGCCGTAGACCATGGCCATGGCCGCTTCCTGCCGCACGACGCGCGTCTTGGGGACGTAGCCTTCAGCCCCGGCGCCGATCGCGATCGGGATGCCGGCGTCGGCCATGCTTGCGGCGTTCCCCAGGTAGCTGTTGATCGTCTCGATCGACTCGGCGTGCTGCATCGTCGGATGCACGATCAGCGGCACCTTGGCGGCCGCAATCTGATCGGCGACGAGATAGGCCTCGGCACCCAGGGCCAACTTGCCGTCGAGGTGAAACTCGTTGATCAGCCGCAGTGCCGTCATCAGGTCGTCGGCCTTCTGGGCGGCAAACAGGGCCGAGACCTTGTGGTCGAGCACGGCCCGCAGCGATTCCATCTTGAGATTGGTATCGAGCGGCGGCTCGCCCGCCTTGGGCGACTCGCGCTTCCGCCGATAGTTGACCGCGTCGGTGAAGGCTTTGCGGACGAGGGCGGCGGTGCCCATCCGCGTTCCCGGTTTCGCGCCGCGGTAGGCCCGCTTGGGCGCTTCGCCCAAGTTGAACAACAGCGACTCGGGGAACTTCACGGCCATCGATTCGACGTTCGTGCCATGCGTGCGGAAGACGCCCGTCACGCCGGCGATGACGTTTTCGCGCCCCGGGCAGACGTGCACCACGGTCACGCCTTGCTCGAGCAAGAAGCGCAACAACGGCTCAGCCGGATTGAAACCGTCGAGCACGCGCACCTCGGCCTGGTCCGGGTCCGACATCTCGTCGGCGTCCTGGTCGGCGGCAATGTTGTATTGTCCGGAAAGCGGCACGATGCTGTTGGCATCGATCAGCCCGGGCGTGACCGACACGGCCGAGATCACCGGAAAGTCCGGCGGAATCTCCACGCCGGCCCGCGGTCCCACGGCGGCCACTTTGCCGTCTTTGATCACCACGACCGCGTCCTCGATCGGCTTCTTCGCGACCGTATAGAGTCGGCCGGCCAGAATCACCGCGTTGTTTCCGGCTGCTCCCGGCCGCTGCGCCTTCTCCGGCACGGCCGGCGCTTTGACGGCGGGCAGCGCGTGCACCATCGGCTTGGCCGCGGGGAACTTGACGCGGTTGCCCAGCAAGAATCCGCCCACCTGGTAGCGGCGGTCCTTCTCGTCGGCCAACCGGAAGACGGGCTTGCCGTCGATGTACGTTTCGAGAACGCGCGAGTAAACGCTGAACGGTTCGCCGCTCAGGACCACGAAGTCGGCGTCTTTCCCTTTTTCGAGCGAGCCGATCTTGCTGTCGAGGTGCAGGGCCTGCGCGGGGGCGAGCGTCACCGATTGGAGGGCCAGCTCGGGCGACAGTCCGCCGCGCACCGGGATGGCGGCCGTCCGCAGCAGGAAGCGGCTTTCGGTCACCGGATCGTCGGTGTTAACGAGTACCTTGATGCCGGCCTTGGCCAGGTCGGCGCCGCAGTTCTCGGTCAGCTCGACGACCTCGGCCTTGCCGCCCGGACTGTCGGGAATGGTCATCGAGACCGGCACGTTGTGTTTGGCGATCTCTTTGACGACTTTGTACGACTCGGTGCCGTGCTGGATCACCAGCTCGAAATTGAATTCGTCTTTCAGACGTAGCACGGTGAGAATGTCGTCGGCCCGGTGCGTGTGGAAGTGGACCGTCCGCTTGTGCTGCAACACTTCGACCAGCGGCTCCATTGCGAGATCGACGTCCGGCGCGGAGGCCTTTTCGCCCGCGGCCAGCTTTTTGCGGTAGGCGTCCCACTTGGCCATATAGTTCTTGGCCGCCAGGAATTCGCCGCGCTGCAGGGCGGCGACTTTCATTCGCGTGCCGGGGGCCTTGGCCTTGCCGCCGTACGCCCGCTTGGGGTTTTCGCCGTTGGCCATCTTGAGTCCGCCGAGCACGTCCGGCGACTCGATCCACATCTGCTCGGGCGTGTACCCGCGGAGCTTGACGTAGATCGTCTGCCCGCCGATGACGTTGCCGCTGCCGGGCATGATGTTGGCGGCCGTCACGCCGCCGGCGTTGGCCATGCGGATCCCGGGATCGTAAGGGTTCACCGCGTCGAGCGCCCGGACGATGCCCTGAACGGGTCCGGTCATCTCGTTGCCGTCGCTGTTGGCTTCGACGGCCGGTCGCGAATAGACCCCCAAGTGCGAGTGCGTATCGACGAGTCCCGGAATGATCACTTTGCCCGCCACGTCGATGATTTGCGCGTGCGTGGGGACGGTCGTCTTGCCGACCGGACCGACGTCGAGAATCTTGCCGTCGGAAACGACCAGCACGCCCGGGTCATAAATCGGTCCGGCGGCCGTCAGAATGCGAGCGCCCTTCAAGGCGAACACGGGGGCTGTCACTTCGGCCGCGCTTCCCGTGCTCGTCATCGGAGATGCCGGGGTGGCCGGAGCCGCTTGCTTGCTGCGGTCCGCCTTTTTGCGCGCCTTCTTGCCCGTCGATTTGGTGCCGCTTTGCGGTCCGTCGTCAGTTCCGAAGGCGAGGGAAGTGGCCGCAAGGAGGGCGAGCAGCGACATCAGCAACCGGCGAGACATACCAGGCTCCAAACTGCGCGGGACAAAGAATCTGTGTAATTCCCGAGTATGAGGCAGAAGACGCAGACTTTGCAACTCGATTCGCCCCCGTCCTTGAACTGGGTGCTTGAACCATTAGGATGAAACGCGCCTGTCGCTGCATCGACCGATCTGCGCACCCGAGAGATGCCATCATGCACGTCCCCGCTCCCTCTGCCCGCCGTGTCCCCGTGTTCGCGCTCCTGCTTGCCGCCCTTGCTGTGCCGAGCGTCTTCACGCCGGCGCATGCTCAGGCGACGCGGAACTTTCCCGTGATCGGCACGATTCATCGGCTCGATCCGAAGCTCGATGAACTGATCCCCAAAGACGCCAAGATTGAGGTCTTGAGCAGCCGCTTCCAGTGGGCGGAAGGGCCTGTGTGGGACAAAGCTTCCGGCACCCTCTTCTTCTCCGATGTCATCGCCAACCAGACGATGCATTGGAAGGAAGGCGAGGGGGTCAGCGTGTACCTGCGACCCTCGGGCTACACGGGGCCCATTCATCCGCGCTACAGCAAAGAGCCCGGCGCGAACGGCCTGATGATCGACCACGAAGGCCGGCTCATCTCGTGCGAGCATGGCGACCGCCGCCTCTCCATCCTCACCAAGGGGGGCGGCAAGCGAACGCTCGTCGACAACTATGAAGGCAAACGATTCAACAGCCCGAACGACGGCTGCATCAAGTCCAACGGCGACATCTATTTCACCGATCCGCCGTACGGTCTGCCGGAGCAAGAAGGCCCGCCGCGCGAGCTCGACTTTTGCGGCGTCTACCGGCTGGCGGCCGACGGCAAGCTGACGCTGCTGACCAAGGAAATGACCCGTCCGAACGGCATCGCCTTCTCCCCCGACGAAAAGACCCTGTACGTCGCCCAGTCCGACCCGAAGGCGGCGATCTGGAAGTCGTTTCCCGTGCTCGCCGACGGCACGCTTGGCCCGGGCAAAGTCTTTTTCGACGTCACGTCGAGCGCCGGCAAAATGCCGGGGCTGCCGGATGGCATGAAGGTCGACAACCAGGGCCACCTGTTCGCCACCGGCCCCGGCGGCTGCTACGTCTTCACCCCCGAGGGGAAGGTGCTGGGCCGCATCGAAACGGGCGAAAAGACGGCTAACTGCGCCTGGGGCAACGACGGCACCGTCCTTTATTTGTGTGCCGACATGTATCTGTGTCGTGTGAAGACGACGACCAAGGGCGCGGGGTGGTAGCGGGGAGCTGACGTTGCGCATGTCTGTCCGTGTGGTGCCCATCAATCGCCCAGAACTCGCTCCGTTCGCGATGCCGGACCGCTTTCGTCACGACATCACGTACTTTGTGACGTCGCCGGGTGAGAGCGGGGCCCCGGCTTCGCTTGGTGAGAACGAGTGGTGGGTACGGCTGGCCGACGCGCGGGAGTTCTATGACGAGGGCATTCTGCGGATTGTGTCGCCGCTCGACAGCCAGTCGACCGCCGAGCTGGAAATCACGGAAGAGCAGGAAGCGTGGCTGCGGTGGATGATCGATAACCAGATCGAGCACATCAGGCTGGCATGATCGATTGGGTGTTTTTGGACGTCGGCAACGTCCTCTTCAACGACGATCCGCAGAACTTCGAAGGCTATCGGCTGCTCTTCGACACGCTGCGGATCCGCCATCCCAGCTATTCGTTCGACGAAATGATGGCCGAACGGGAAGAGCGGGCTCGCGTGGGCGAGAATTTCATCCTGCACACGATCGCCAAGCGGATGCTGCCGGAGGACGAGGCGAAGCTGAGCCTCCGCAATATTCGCCAGCTGTTGATCGAAACTTACGATCGGCACAACGTGTGGGACGAGCAGCATCGCGGCGTGCTCGAGCAGCTCCGCGCCCGCTGGCGGCTGGGCATCATCGCCAACCAGCCGGCCGAATGCCGCAATAGCCTCGTCCGCCGCGGGCTGCTCGAATTCTTCGACGTGGTGGCGATCAGCGACGAGCGGCATCTGCACAAGCCTGACCTGGCTCTCTTTGCCTGGGCTCTCGAGGAAGCGGGTTGCGATCCGGCGCACAGCGTGATGATCGGCGACCGCCGCGACAACGACATCGATCCGGCCAACCGCTCGTCGATGCGAACGATTCTCTACCGCTGGCCCGATTGCCGCAGCAAAGGGTGGAACCCGGACAATCCGCTGGCCCAGGCGTTTCTCGATTCGTGCGACCGCGTGGCCCTCTTTTCGGCCGTTCCGGTCGGAGCCGAGCCCGACCGCACGATCGCCGCGCTGGCCGAAGCGCCCTCCGCGGTGGCCGCACTCGACGGTCGGGACTGACTGCGGCGGCTCTGATACAATCCCGTCGCTTGTGTGGCAGAATGCCGCCTGGAATATCTGAAGAAGCCCTAAGCACGAAACCCGAAGTGAAAGCCATCTGCATTCGGGCTTAGGTTATTCGATCATTCTTTCGTCATTCGTGCTTCGTCATTCAGGCTTCCCAATTTCGGCTGGGCTCCGGGACGACTCACACCACCATGTTTCCGTTCTTCGGACTGCATCAATTGCTGAACTGGGAGACCTCGGGGCCGTTTGGGCTCTTTGTCACCGGTCTGACGGTCTGGATGCTGATCGAGTGCCTCCGCCGCGATCCTGAGCGGCAAATGTGGTGGTGGATCATCATATTTTTGCCGGGGATCGGCCCGCTCGTTTATTTCTTTGTCCGCTGGCTGCCGACGCACAATGTGCCCGCGCCGCGGTGGGTCGCCGGACTGCGGCGCGGAACGGAGATCCGTCGACTCGAGTCGTCGGCCCGCCAGATCGGCAACGCCTACCACTTCGTGCACCTGGCCGACGCCCTGCGGGAGACGGGCCAATTCGACCGGGCCGCCGACGCCTACGCGCGGGCCATCGAAAAGGAGCCAGCCAACCTGGCCGCGCTCTGGGGCGCGGCGCAGGTCGACATGCACTTCAAGGATTACGACACGGCGCGGCAGCGGCTGGAGCAGGTGCTCAAGATCGATCCGCAATACAAGTTCGGCGACGTGTCGCTGATGTACGCGAAATCGCTGCTCAAGCTCGACCGGGTCGAAGAGGCGACCGCCCATCTGCAGAAGCACGTCCGCCGCTGGCGGCACCCCGAGGGCCTGTACCTCTTGGCATGGCTCGACTCCCAAGCCGGCCGCACCCAAGAGGCCCGCGACAACCTGCAAGCCATGCTGATGGAAATCGAATCGAGCCCGCCCCCCATCGCCCGCAAGCAAGGCTCGTGGCGCCGGCGGGGGCTGGCGCTCCTGCGAAAGATCGGCTAAGGCGCAAACGCGGACTGGAGGAGTCTTCGCTGCGATGCCTACTATCAGCCGGTACTCGTAGATCAACTGTCGGTAATTGGCAGGCATCCCGAGAGCTTCGCCACATGAAGGTGAAATGGCGCCATTTATCGGTCGGTGCGAGTTTCCGAAGGCCGAGCCCCGTGAGGGGCGACACTCTTCAATGAAGGGAGTGTCGCCCCCATTCGGGGGCTTAGACGCGTGGAGAGCATCGCATTCCACCCGCTCACGCGGGTGGCAAGCGGAGTGTCACCCCTTTCGGGGTTAAGAGCCGGCATGCAAACATCCGTCGCGCGGTTCGCGAGTCAGGCATCGCTATGCAGCTCATCTGACGCCAAGTGTTTTTGGGGGGTTCTTTGCCTCGCGCATCGAATTGCTTGAGGTATTGGCGTGCTTCGCATCACAAAAGCAATTCCGCTCTCCGACCACAAGCTAGGGCTCACTCTGACGGACGGATCAGTCGTGGACCGTGATGTTGGTCCGTTACTGGTCGGCCCCGTCTTTGAGCGAATACGGAGCGATCCGACCCTATTCCGCAAGGTGACAGTCGAGCACGGCACGCTCTGCTGGCCGGGTCATGTCGACCTCTGCCCGGATATGGTTCTTTGGAATGGTCCGCCGCGCAACAACCCGATCGAAGCGGCTTAGCGGTTCCCGTCGTACAGCGAGCCCATCAGTTGTCGCAGCTTGTCTTCCGGATAGAGGCTGAAGGCGAATTCGCGATCGTGCAACAGCGAATGGGTCGCCAGGCGACGGCGGATTTGTGACAGCTCGTCGGACGCGTCGGTCGTCAACGAGGCGGCCTTCTCCGCCAGGCGGTGGTTGATGTCCTGCATCTGGCGGAACCGCTCGAAGTTGCCGGTCGGCTGACGGAACGGGCGCGCGTGACTCGCCTGATCCGACTGCGGAATGGCGGAGCTGGCGGTCATTGCGGACAACAGGGCCGACTTTTGGGCGATGAGTTCGCGTGCTTCGGCGTCGCCGGTGGACGCCAGGTGCCGATCGGCGTTCCAGCGCAGTTCTCGGAGCAGCCGCACGCGGCGCGTTTCATCCTCCGTAGACACCGAGCCCTTCTCGGTTAGCGGCAGATACAGGCTGGCGGTGAGCGTGAGGAAACCGGGAGGCGTCACGCCGAGGAACCGGCACATGATGCGGTCGGTCATCTCGTCGTACTTCGCGCCGCCGATGCCGTGCACGAACAGATCGGCCAGGCACAGTCGCGAGAAGAGGGTCGTGGTGAGAGCGCGGGCGCGAAAGCGAATGCCCTGCTCGGGCAATTTGCGGAGCACTTCGACGGCACAACACGCGTCGCAGCCGGGAGAGAGCCGCAGGCGGGCGAACTCGGCCTTGCCGTCGGAGAGGACGATTTCGCGGCCTTCCTGCCGGGCAAAGACCCGCGAGCGGACCGAGTCCCCTTTTCGCCAGACCCAGAACGGCGCTTCGTGACAGTCGCCCTTGCTCTTCAGCTCGGGGACCGGGTGAGTCTTACTGCGAATGTGATTCACCTGGCGAAATTCGGCCAGGACCTCGTTGTGCACGGCGACGAAGCGGGGCAGATGAGCCAGGATGTGGCCGGCGAACCAGAGGAACGGATCGAGCTCGCACATGCGGCTGATCGGCAACTCGAGATTCGTGACGCCCCACCGCCGCTCGAGCCGCAGCCGCGAGGCGATCAGACAGTCTTTCAGCAACGGAGACTTCTGCGAGGCGCGAACGGCGTACGGCCATTGCTCGCGGAGCAGGGGATTGACCTGCCACTCGGCCATCTTGTCGCAGACCCGCTCGCCGAAGCTTTCGAACAGCGAGCGGTCGAGGATGGCGTTTTCTTCCCACGGTCCGCGCGGCCGGTCGGCGTCGAACGGCACGCGCTCGATCCGCGGCTCAGCTCCGCCCGATTGGACGGGAACCCGGATCGAATTGGACGACATGAGATCGGTGTCGACCGACAGATTGAGCGACATGCCACCGGTGCGCATGGCCATCTCGTGGACGGCGAAGTTCTTCGCCCAGACGCCCGGGTGATAGAGCGCCGGTTGGTGGCCGGCCACAAACAACAGGTCGGCGGTCGAGGCGGCCGTCAGATCGGGCTCGCCGGCGCCGTCGGGCGAGGCCGTGGCGTTGAGCAGCTCGGCCGTGTAGTCGCGGGCCGCGCTCAGCACTTCCTCGCGGGTCCAGGCGCGCATCTGGGCCAGCGTTCGCCCCTGCAGGTTGAAGTCGCCCGCGAGGGCCGCGTGGTTGTGCTTGGCGACGTCGAGCGCAGCAGGCAGCGGCGGATCGGCCAAGACGGCGAAGTCCTGCCGGGGCGTGCGGAGCGACCGGCCGTGCCAGGACGGTTCGCTCACATTGCATGGTATGGGAGGAATGGCAGGCACGAGTTCGGAGGGGGCACAGTTTGACGTGGCTAGGCTCGCTATTTATTAGAAGGTCGTTGAATTCGGATTGAAACCATCAGGTTCTGAGGCAGATTGCACTGCCGCGCACCGCCGCTTCCCCGGGTGGTCATTCTTCAACCATCAGCTCTTGGCGTCGCAGCGGGCCTGACGACCCTCCCGCGCAGCGGCCGGACAGAAACCCAGGGCCTCGATCTCTTTGTCGAGGACCGATTGATAGTGGGCCATCCGCCGGCGTCCGTCGTCCAACGAACCGCCGAAGGAACGGGCCTCGTCCAAATACACGAGGGGGACGGCAAACTCCACGATCCTCATGCCGAAGGCCGCCGCCTGTACCCACAACTGCAGCGGCATGGCATAACCCGTGTCGGTAATTTTGAACTGCTTGAGCGACTCGACGCGATAAGCCTTGAAGCCGCAGAAGGCGTCCGTCAGATCGAGGCCGAGCCGGTCGTTGACAAGCTGGGTAATTTCGGCGTTGATCTTGCGACGTTCCTCGGGGGGCTTGCTGTTCCCCTCGAAGGTGTGCAAGTAACGGCTGCCCGAGATGATGTCGATCGGCCGCTCGCTGGGGGCCGCGTTGGGCGGAAACACGGCGGCCGCCAGCTCGGGAATCAAACGCGGCTGATGTTGGCCGTCGCAGTCGATGGTTACGAGAACGTCATACTGATGTGCGATGGCGTAGTCGAAGGCGGTGCGCAGGGCGGCGCCGTAGCCTAAATTGTGCGGATGCGTGACGACCGTGATGCCCGGCTCGCGGGCCAGCACGTTCGGCGTATCATCTTTGGAGCCGTCGTTGACGACGAGCACGTCGTGGCTGTAGCGGCGGACTTCGGCCAGCACGTCGGGGATGTGTCGCGCTTCGTTATAAACGGGAAGCGCGGTGAGACAGCGAAGGGTGCCGCCAGAAAGGGAGCCGCCGGGACACGGGCTGGGAGCGGCCTCGTCGGAGGTTTTACATGGAGATTCGCTCGAAAGAGGTTCTGGCGTCATGCGTCGTTGGTCCCTTTCGAGTCACCTGTGGAGGAAAAACGGTCACGATCGACACTTCACGATCGACACTGTGGACTGTTGTTGCCTGTGAAACGCTGCCTGTCGAACGCTGCCTGGGGAATGTCGTCTGTTCCGACTGATCCGTTTGTCCGGGAATGTTCGGTTTTTAGCCCGGAAACGCCATTTTAGACGCACCCAGAGGTGAGTCAACGAGCCGCTTTGCGCAGAGGGCAAAGCGGCGGATTTTTCAGCCGCTCGCCGGCAGATTCGATTCTCTCGCGATTGTTGCTGATTCGATGCTCGAAGTGATATCATCCCGCGCCGCCTGACAAGGGCCCTGGTCTGCCGTCACGCGAGCCAGCGGCGGACCTGGTTCGGACCCGTTTGCATGAGCCGCCCGAATTCATGAAGCCGCTCGAACAGGCCATTCTCGACAAATCGGCGCGAGTGGGAGTGATCGGGCTGGGCTACGTCGGCCTGCCGCTGATCAACGCGTTTGTGTCGGCCGGCTTCCGCACGCTTGGCTTCGACGTCGACCAGCGCAAGGTCGACGCGCTGAACGACGGCCGCAGCTACATCAAGCACGTCGACTCGACGGTTGTCTCGAAGTGGCGCAAGGCGCAACAGTTCGAGGCGACGGCCGACATGTCTCGCCTGGCCGAGGCCGACGCTTTGCTGATCTGCGTTCCCACGCCGCTCAACGACAGCCGCGACCCGGATCTGGTCTTCGTCGAGAAAACGGCCGACGCAATTGCCGCCGCCCTGCGCCCGGGCCAGTTGATCATTCTGGAGAGCACGACCTACCCGACCACCACGCGAGACGTCGTGCTACCGATCTTGGCTCAAAGCCGTCTCAAGCCGGGGACCGACTACTTTCTGGCCTACAGCCCCGAGCGCGAGGATCCGGGCAACCCCGACTACACGGCGGCCGGCATTCCCAAGGTGGTGGGCGCGCTCGATGCGGCGAGCCTCAAGCTGGCCCAGCAACTCTACTCGCAGGCCATCGTCAAAGTCATTCCCGTCTCCAGCCTCGAAGTGGCCGAGGCCTGCAAGATCCTCGAGAACACTTACCGCGCCGTGAACATCGCGCTCGTCAACGAGCTGAAGATGCTCTACGACCGCATGGGCATCGACGTCTGGGAGGTGATCGACGCGGCCCGCACCAAGCCGTTCGGCTTCCAGGCGTTTTACCCCGGCCCGGGGCTCGGCGGGCACTGCATCCCCATCGACCCGTTTTATTTGACGTGGCTTGCGCGCAAGCAGGGGCTGCCGACGCGCTTCATCGAGCTGGCCGGCGAGATCAACTCGCGGATGCCCGAGTACGTCGTCATGCGTCTGGCCGAGGCGCTCAACGACGTGAGCAAGCCAATCAACGGCAGCCAGATTTGTCTCTTGGGGATGGCGTATAAGAAAGACGTCGACGATCCCCGCGAGAGCCCGTCGTTCGTGCTGATGGAAATGTTGCTGGGCCGCGGCGCCAAACTCACCTACAACGATCCGCACATCCCCCGTCTGCCGGCGATGCGGCACCACAAAGTGCCCGACATGAAGAGCACCGAGCTGACGCCCGATTTCCTGGCCTCGCAGGACTGCATCCTGATTGCGACCGACCATTCGGCGTACGATTACGACTTCATCGTCCACCATGCGAAGCTGGTGATCGACACCCGCAACGCGACGAAGAACGTCAAGCAAGGTCGCGAGAAGATCCGCAAGGCGTGAGCGGTCGCGCTGGACCACGGCTCCGTAGGGTGTGACAAGGCTGCGGAGCGGGCGCAGGCACACCATCTTTCGCGCCGATCGTAGTCGGATGGTGTGGCCAGCGGCCGCGAGGCGACCTCGATACACCTTCGGGAAGCAATTCTGCGGCCCGCGGAGGCACTACTTGGCAAGCCCTTGCGCGAGAGATTACGGTATCCATTGGCCTTTCCCGTCTGTCCCGCGCGCAGAGAATCACGAGCGCTCATGCTCCCGCCAAGTTCCGAGCTCGGAACCGGATCGAACTCTCGTCTTGCGCGATTCGGCATCTGGATCGTGGTCGGGCTCTACCTCGTCGCGGTGCTGGCGGTCAATCCGTTCCGCGAATGCCCCGTGCGGGACGACTGGGCCTACGCCTGGTCGGCCTGGCGGCTGTTGGCGACGGGCCACTATCTGGCGCACGATTGGGCCTCGGCGAATACGCCTTTTCAGGCGGCCTGGGGGGCCGCGTTCTGTCTGCTGTTCGGCAATTCGTTCATCGCACTGCGCTGCTCGACGATCGTGCTGGCTGTGCTGGGGCTATTCGCCTTTCGCGCTCTGGCACGCGAGCACGGTTTGAGCCGCGGCGTGGCCGATCTGTTGACGCTGTGCGTCGCTTCGTGCTCGATCTTCTTTAAGCTGAGCCTCACCTACATGAGCGACGTCCCGTTCGCGGCGCTCGTGACCATCGCCGTTTTGTTTTACACGCGGGCCGTCCGCGGCATGCGCTGGACCGACTGGATCGCCGGCTCGCTGGCGGCCGCGGCGACTGTCGGCACGCGACAATTCGGCGTGGTGCTCGTCGCGGCGGTCGGGCTGGTCTGGCTCTTCGATCGCCGCCGCTGGACGCGATGGAAGGAGTATGCAGTCGGCGTTTCTTTGCCGGTGTTGGCCGCGGCCTGGCAAGTCAACCAGGGCTGGAACCATCCGAACTGGGCGGCCGGTTTTCAGGTCTACCGGGCGCGAAACTATTTCGCGTCGGGCGCGTTTTTCAAACAGTTGCCCTGGCGTCCCGGAGCCATCGTCGAATATCTCGCCTGGTTTCTGGTGCCGCTCGTCATTCTGGCGGCACTCGGTGTCGTGCGCGAAAATCGCAAAGACCGCAGTGACGCGCCCGGCGCCTCGCCGCCAAGTCGACGGCCGCTGGCGACGCTCGCTTTGTGGATCGTCGTCTTTTCCCTGAACGTCGTGTACGGCTGGAAGGTTTTGGGCTACGCGTACCACACGCCCAACTTTCAGGGCTCGCACGCGCTCATGCCCTTTCTGCCCGATTGCTACGACATCCTCGAGGTGCTGGGCGAACCCGTCCGCTGGGCGGCGACGCTCTTCGTCATCGTCGGTGCCGCGCTGTTTGCCCGCTTGATCGTGGCCCGCGTCGCGCGACTGGGGACCGGTGACGCGCATCAACTGGCTTACTGCGTGCTCGACTTCACGGCCCTCTTCCTGGCGGCGATCAGCCTGGTCTTCAATCAGTTCACCGACAATTACCTGGTCCCGCTTGTGCCGTACGCGGCGATCGCCGTCGGCCAGCCGCTGGCGGAACTGCTGTGGGCGCGGCGGCGGGCGGTCGTCGCCTGTTGCCTAATACTGTTCGTCGGCGCGGCGATTTGGACGCGAGAAGATCTGGCCAAGGACGAGGCGATGTGGAGTCTGTCCGCTCGGTTGCACGACCAGGGCATTCCGCCGCAACAGATCTTCTCGGACTGGAAGTGGTTCTTCTTCTGGAACTTCGAGGATGCGGCCGAGCAGGGCCTGTTTCATCCCGACACCTCTTATGCGTACTTCTTCGACGAGTGGATGGCCCCCGATCGTCAGTTCGCCGAGTATCGCGTCGTGCATGAGTTGACGCCGCCGCCCGGCGAACGTTGGGAAGTGGTCGACACGGCACACTATTTCAGCGTTTACGCCCGCGGCCAGGAAACGTTTTACGCCGTGCGACGAACGCGCGACGAACCGGCCGTCCCTTCCCGCGCCGCATCGTCTGCGCCGCCCGCTCGTGCCGACTCTGGCAAAGCCAAAGCGACGAAAGCCCCGCCCGCCACGTCGAAAGGCGGACCCAAATCATGAGCGCACGTGCGACCGCGCCCAGCGTCGTTGCTCGCGCGCCATCCGGCCTCGGTGGCTGGCTCGGCCTGTGCCTGGTGATCGGCCTGTATCTGGTGGCGGTCGCGGCCGTGAATCCGCTCCGTGAGTGCCCCGTGCTCGACGACTGGGCCTACGCGTCGACCGTGCGGCACTTGCTCCAGACGGGCACGTACAAGCTCGACGATTGGGTGGCGCCCAACATGCCCTTTCAAGCGTTGTGGGGCGCGGCGTTCTGCCTGGTGCTCGGCGACTCGTACATCGCGCTGCGGCTGTCGACCGTGGCGCTCACCGTGATCGGGCTAATCGCCTTTCGAGCGCTGGCCCGCGAGCACGGCCTGAGCGGACGGGCGGCCAACCTGGCCACGTTTTGCCTGGCGTCCTCATCCTTGTTCTTCCGCATGAGCCTGACGTTCCAGACGGACGTTCCCTTCCTGGTCACGCTGATCGTGGCCCTCTGGCTCTACACCCGCGCCCTCCGCGTGATGACGGTGCCCGCGTGGGCGGCGGCCGCGGTGGCGGGTTCGGCCAGCATTCTGACGCGACAGTTCGGCGCCGCTTTGGTCGCCGCGCTCGGCGTGTTGTGGATGTTCGATCGCGGCCGATTCGCTCGCTTCAAGTACTACGCGCTCGGCATCTCGCTGCCGGTCCTCGCCGTTGCGTGGCAGTTGTATCGCGGTCTGTTCTATTCCAACTGGGCGGCCGAGTCGGTCTTGTTTCGCCAAAGGCTCTTTTTCTCGCGAGGGCATTTTCTCCGCGTGCTTCCCTGGCGGCCGCTCGTGCTCGTCGAATACCAGGCACTTTGGCTCGTGCCGTTGGTGCTGTTGGCCGCCTGGGCGACCGCTCGCATGCTTTTCAACCGGAACGCAAAAGATTCGCCGGCGGAGGGCCCGCTGTCGCGAAGCGCGTCACTGGCCTGGCTGGGCGGCTTCTTGCTGTTGTTCACGGCGGGCGTGGTCTACGGCTGGAAGACGATCGGCTACGGCTACAACTCGTCCGACTTTCATGGCAACACGGCGCTGATGCCGTTCCTGCGACACACGTACGATCTGTTGCTCGTGCTGGGTGAGCCGGTGCGCTGGGCGGTGACGATTTTCGTCGTGGTCGGCGCGGCGCTCATCGCTCGCGTCTTCGTCGAGCGTTACGCCAGCCTGTTGACCGCGGCGCCGGGAGCCGTCCCTCCGCCGCCGCCCCGTGAATTGCTACTCGACTTGACGTCGCTCTTTCTGCTCGGCGGCAACCTGGTTTTCTTTCAGCAGTGGGATTCCTATCAGCTGCCGTTTCTGCCGCTGGTGGCCATCGTGCTCGCGAAGCGATACGAAAGACTGTTGCTCGCGCGGAGTTGGGCCGTGGCCGGCTGTTGCCTGGCGCTGCTGGCGGGCTCGGCGATTTGGACGCGCGAGGATCTGGCGAAGGGCGACGTGCAATGGATTCTGGCTGAGCGACTGCGCCAAGAGGGGATTGCGCCACAGAACATCGCCTCGAGCTGGGAGTGGTTTGCCTACTGGAACTTTCCCGAGTTCGTGCGGCAGGAAGGCAAACGGGCCAGCACGGAGATCCCCAAGTTCCTTGGCGAAGACGGCTGGCAAGGACGCAACCGCATGGCCGCCGAATACTGGATCGTCCACGAGCCGCGGCCGCCGGCAGGTTCACCGGAAACCTGGACCATCGTTGGCGAGGCCGACTACTTCAGCGTCTATGCCCGTCACCGCGAACGATTTTACGCCGTACGACGCTCGCCGGCACCTGAGCAACGCTTTTGAGTTCGCCCAAGCGCGAAAGCGCATCCTTTGTATTGCAAAGTCTTCGGCCTGACGGTATCCTGACACCAGTTCGCCGTGAACACGTTGATTGCCGGGGAATCTCGCATGGAACTTCAGGAAGCCTTGGCTCAGATCGCCGAGATCCGCGACCACCTTGCCCGCACCGAGACGTTCGAGGGTTATCGCTCCGCGACGGTGGCGGCGTCCGGGCTGATGGCGATTGCCGCAGCCGGCGTGCAGGCGGCCTTCGTTCCCGAGCCTCTGGGCCGGCTCGATGCGTATCTGGGGCTGTGGGTGGGCGTGGCGGTGGTCAGCATTGTGCCGGTGGGCATCGAGATGCTGATCCGCTGCCGCCGAGCGAACTCCGAGACGGCCGCGCGACTGACGCGGATGGCCGTCGAGCAGTTCTTGCCCTGCCTGGTGGTCGGCGCCCTCATCACGGTGGCGATCGCCGTCGTCGCTCCCGAAACGGCCTGGATGCTGCCCGGACTCTGGGCGCTGGTGTTCGGGTTGGGAGTTTTTGCGTCGGCCCGGCTCTTTCCGCGGCCCGTCGTGTGGGTGGCCGCCTACTACCTCCTGGCTGGCACGGCGTGCCTCGCCAGCGGCAAGCGGTTCGAGACCCTCTCGCCTTGGATGATGGCCGCGACCTTCGGCGTGGGACAGTTGCTGGCGGCGGCGATTGTCTACCGCTGCGTGGAGCGCAAGCATGTCTCGTGATCGCAAGCCGGCGCGGCGCGACTCGGGGCGTTTTGCCTACGAGGGGCTCGAGCGGGCCATCCACGAAAAGGCCCGCCTGGGGATCCTCACGTCGTTGATGACGCGCCGCGAGGGGCTGCTCTTCACCGAATTGAAAGCACTCTGCTCGCTGACCGACGGCAATCTCAACCGCCATCTCAAAGTGCTGCAGGAAGCCGGGCTGGTGGACGTCTGGAAGGGCTCGCAAAAAGGGAAGCCGCAAACGCTCTGCCGCCTGACGACAGACGGCCGCCGCCGTTTCCTCGAGTATGTCGCCGTGCTGGAACAGGTCATCTCCGACGCCGCGGCCGCTCGGACGGCCACCTCGAAGTCGACCGCCCGCGATCTCCTGGGAGGCTGGTCGCCGGCCTGAGAATCGCCGTCAAATTTTTTTGGCTCATAACTTTGTATTGCAAAGTTGTTGAGTAGGACGAAGGAGGTCACCGATGAAAGTCTTGCGTGCCGATGCGATGGGAATTTGCTTTGGCGTTCGCGACGCCCTGGCGATGGCCGCTGCCCTGCCCGATCCGGTCAACACCACGATTCACGGCGAGCTGGTGCACAACGAGACCGTGCTCGTCCAGTTGCGCACGCGCGGCTTTCGCATGACGGCCGAGACCGAACGCGACTCGCTGCCGCCAACGCAGGACGTACTGATCACGGCTCACGGCATCAGCGACCGCGAGCGACGTCGACTGGAGGGAGCCGGCAAACGGTTGATCGACACGACCTGCCCGCTCGTCGAACGCGTGCACCGCGCGGCCCAGGCTCTGCAAGCCGACGGATACCACGTGCTCGTCGTCGGGCGGCGAGCGCATGCCGAGGTCCGCGGCATCGTCGAAGACCTGACCGCGTACAACGTGCTGGAGAGCCTGGAGGATGTTGTCGACTTCGGACAGGCGAAGCTCGGTCTCGTTTGTCAGACGACCACTCCGCCCGATCTGGCGAAGCAGATCCTCGCCGCCGTGCGTGCTCGCAATCCAGCTTCCCAGGTCCGCTTTGCCGACACCGTCTGTCAGCCGACGCGCGAACGGCAGCAAGCGCTCGAGCGGCTGCTTTATAAGGTCGACGCGATGGTCGTCGTGGGCGGAAAGAACTCGAACAACACGCGACAGCTCGTGGAGCGCTGCCGGGCCGCGAACGTTCCGGTCTGGCACGTGCAGGACGCGGGCGGGCTCGCCGAGTGCCGTTTCGACGGCCACCAGGTCATCGGGCTGACGGCCGGCACGTCGACGCCGGACGAGACCATCGATGCGGTCTACGTCGAGCTGTGCCGGTTGCCGTCCGGGGTGCCGAACACGTCGCGACAGTGGGTGCGGCATTTCCACGCGAATGCCGACACGCCGGCCGACATTCCCTGGGACGATCCGCGGCGACTCTCGGCCGTCGAGCGGAGGGCCGTGCTCCGCTCGATTCAGATTTTCCAGCTCGGCGAGAGCGGGGGCGGCAGTCGGCTGTTGCGGGCGGCCGAGACCTATTGCCGGCAGACCGGCGATGGCCACTATCTCAAGTCGCTCCGGCTCTTCATTCGCGAAGAGCAGCACCATGCCGAATTGCTCGCGCGCTTCTTGAGGCGGGAGAAGACCGACCTTCTCGGCCGGCAGTGGACCAACGGCATCTTTCGCCGATGCCGCAACCTGGTTGGGCTGGAGCTGATGCTGGCGGTGCTGTTAGCCGCCGAGCTGATGGCCCGCGTTTACTACGCCGCGCTCAGCCGGGCGACGGACGATCCCGTGCTGCGAGCGATCTGTGGGCGGATCCTTCGCGACGAGCGCTGGCACGTGCGGTTCCAGTGTGATCGCCTGGCACACATGCGGGGCGAGCGCCGGCGATCTCTAGGCCTGTTGACTGGCGCGGCCGAGCGGATCGGCTTTAGGGTCGTGTGCGTCGCGGTCTGGATGAATCACGCCCGCGTGTTTCGAGCGACGGGGATCGGCTTTGGAGCGTTCTGGCGGCGGACGGGACGCGAGCTTGATCTGGCCCGCCGGCTCATCGGTGCGACGACGCGGCAAGCGGCGCGAGTTAGTTCGATCTTGCCGGCGGCTGCGACACGCGGTGAATCGATCGTCGCAGGAAACCCAGCACTGTCCAGCCGGTGATCATGCCGACCCCGTAGGTGGCCCCGATCAACACGGCCACGGTGGTGGTCACCGTCCGATCGAGATACTTGAGCGTCACCTCGTCGCGGTTTTGCAGCACGAACAGTCCGACGGCCCCCAACAGCACCACCAAGATGAATCCGTAGATCATCTTCATCGTGTCAGTCTCCTGGTCGCTTGCGCGTCACAAGTTCCACGAGAGCAAAAACAGGACCGCGAACAGCGCCGCCATCGAGACCAGAATCGTGACGAACAATCGGGCCGATCGCCGCAGGATCTGCGGCGGATACTCGAACCGGGTGGCGCTGTAGACCAGGCTGACCGTCAGCGCCAGCGGCAGCAGGTACCAGCTGGCGTGGGTTTTGTCGGCCAGGATCAAAAACGACTGCATGCTGCAGATTCCTTGAGGCGTCACTCGCGAAGGCGATTGTTAAACCTTAGGCGCTGCGATCGGGGGATGCGCCGGCGGAGGCTGGGCAGGCGGCACGGCTTTGACCGTCTTATCGGCCGACGCGCTGGCGGCGGCCTTTTGTTCGGCGTCGCTGCCGTCTCCGTAGCCGTAGGCCGGACCTTCCACCGCGTCCAGAATCACCAGGATGTTGAGCAGGCCGGCGATCATCGTGAAGGTCATCGCTAGCTCGTGAAACTTGCCGAGTGTGCGGTGCAGCGAGAGGTAGTATTCGTCGTCGGGCGGAGCCTCGAAGCGATCGACGAGCTTGCGCGGAAACTTGCCGCTGAGCCGGCCGATCGTTTGAGGCGGATCGCTCGCGTCGATGACGTCGACTGAGAGAAGCTCGCGTTCTGGATCGGCCGAGACGGCTTTGCCAAACTTGGGAGTGCCCCCCAGTGACAGCGTGATCTCTTTTTTGTCCTCGGTGCCGGTGAATTTGCCCTGCACCACGCGGCCTTCGGCGGGCTTGGTCCCCGCCTGGAGCTCGATCTGCCCCGTCACCGCGCCGTCGGCCAGTCCGAAATTGTGGTCATGCATCCGCAACGTTCCGTGAAAGGGAGCGTTGAGCGGCGCGGACAGGCTGATTTCATCGACGTTCGTGCGGCTCTCGTAACGCCGCGCCTGCATCAGGGACGGCAGCGCCGGCAAACCGACGAAGACTTGTGCGTAATAGGGATTCAGAAAGTTCGTGGGGTCCTTCTTCCAGTAGACGACGCTCCAGTTCCCGAGTGCCATGCCGTAGAAGAAGGTCACCAGCACGCAGGTGCCGCAAAGGATGCCTTTGAAATAGCGGCCCTGGTAGACGTGTCCCGCGCCGGGAAACAAAAAGGCCAAGATGCCGGCCAGATACCGGTTTTTAAACGGGATGCGGGGATCAAGCATGCGAATCAAATTTCCGGGCAAACCGGCGTTTTTTTGGCGGAACAGCTGCTTCGAATGGGAACACCGCGGTGGGCCAAACGTAGAACCGGCCGTATTTTAGGGCGCAAGCCAGATTGGGGCTAGGGAGGGTTCGACGCGTGCCTCTCCGGAGAGGCACGCCAGAACGCGCGGCGCGCGCTGCGGTCGGCGGCCTCAGGCGGACTGGGAGCGCAACTCCACGTTCGGCCGATAGAGCAGCGCGACCGGCAGCATCACGGCGGCGGACATCGCGAAGATCCAGCTCTCGCGGATCTGCAGGATTCGGCAAGCCTCGATGACCAGCAGATAAAAGACGGCCGCCAGCATGATGCCGATCCAATTGATGAGATTCATCGCGCCGATCATGCGTCCTTTTTGCTCGGCCGGCGGACGAACCTGCATGATCACGGCCAGCGGCACGTAGAAGAAGCCGGCGAAGAAGCCCACGCCCACCAGCAGCACCCGGCAGGCGATCTCGAACAGGCTGGTCGGCCGCAGCATCTCCACGACCGACTCGGGTGTGCGGGCGGGAGACGGCGTGGCGCTCGTTTCGCCGATGGGACTCTCCGCAGCCTTCGCGGTTTCGGACGAGCCGGCTTCCGAGGCCGCCTTGCTCGGGGTCAGAGAAACGCCGGCGACGCTGCCGATTACCGCTAAGCCCGACAAGCAGACGACGATGCCCCACGCGCCGAGCTTCACGAAGCCGACGCGAATCTTGCCGCGCGCCGCTCCGCCAGCCCACAGACAGCCGACCATGATGCCGACGGCCATGCAGACTGACAGCAGACTCGTGCGTCCGTCGCCGTAGTTCATCTGCAGTTTGCCGAAGTCGTTGACCGAAGGCTGAATCACGCCGCCCAGGAACCAAAACAACGACGAGATCACCAGCACCAGCATCAACGGCCGGTCGGCTTTCAACATCCGCCAGGTCTCGCCGCTGATGAACAGAGCCGAAGGCGTGAATTTGAGTCCCGGCTGCGCGATGGGTGTGCGACGAATGACCAGCGACGTCAGCGTACCCGTGACGGCGATCCCAATGCAGACCGCGCTGCCGATCCAGAGGCGATCGTTGTACCACTCCTTGATAAAGCCGGCGAGCGCCATCCCCAGGATGATCGACAGAAACGTCGTCATCTGGATCATGCCGTTGACCTGTGGCAAGTCGCGCTCGCGAAACAGCTCGGGCAGGATGCCGTATTTCGGCGGCCCGAAAAACGCGCTGTGGGTGCCCATCAAAAACACGACGGCCAACAAAAAGATCATGCGGCCGTCCGTCGAGTGCAGCGCCAGGAGCCCGGCCGTCATCACACCGATCTCGGCGACCTTCATCGCCACGACGATGTGCACCTTGCTCATGCGATCGGAGAGAAAACCGGCAAATCCGGAGAAGAGCACGAAGGGGAGGGCGAACAGCAGCAGCGCGGCCCCCTGATCGTTTTTGCCCGTCTCGCGGAAGTAATCGACGCAGATCAGCAGCACGAGCTGCTTGAACAGGTTGTCGTTGAAGGCCCCGAAGAACTGCGTGAAGTTCATCCCGTGGTACGAGACGTCGTGCCACAGGGGCGGGCGGGGATCGGGCTGAGAGAGGTCGGGGTTCGCCGAAGCCATAAAGCCCTAACGTGGGGGGTGTGGGGCGAAGTCGCGATGATCCTACCGGATTGTCATCGCGGGCGGAATTGCGGAGCCTTCGCTGAGTTAACGACACACGGTTAGGAACGGGCGCACACAGTTAAGAACGCGGGTGAGAACGTGGGCGATGACAGGGCGTCCGCGTGCGGATACAGTTGAGGACAGCCCCACCCCGATTCCCACCTCTTATACAGGCGACGAATGATGGCTCGCGCAACGCCACTCGCCGCGATTTTTTTGGGCTTGTGCCTGTCGCCGGACGCCCAGGCCGACGCAGCAGCCCCGGCTCCTCCCGTGCCCCGGGAGCAAGTCCAGCGGGCGGTCGACCGCTCCATCGGCTACCTGCAAACCGAAAGTGGCAACTGGCTCAACACGCGCCGCTGTGCGGCCTGTCATCACGCCGGCATGCCTCTCTGGGCGCTGAATGAAGCCGACAAGCTGGGCTACGCCATCGACAAGAAGTTCATGGCCGACAAGATCGAAGCCACACTGGGAAGCCCCGACAAATTGATCGCGGTCAAGCTCGTGCCCGGCCCGAAAGATCCTCCGGACACGCGACCGCTTGCCCGAGGCCTCAACATGGGGCTGCCGTTCCTGGCGGTCGCCGGACGTTCGTTCCCGACTTTAAGCGAGGGCCAGAAACAGAGCCTGAGCTTTATCACCGAGGAGATCCTCAAGAAGCAGATGAAAGACGGCTCGTGGGAGTTCTTTCTCAGCCGGCCGCCGATCAACGAGACTCAGCTCACCGACGTCGGCTGGATCCTCATGGCGTTGCAGGCCGATCCGGCCACCGTCACTTCGACGCCGCAGCGTGTCGCACTGCAAAAAGGGGTCGCCTGGCTCGCCGACGCCAAGCAGCCCGACACGTACCAGAGCAAGGTTTTGAAACTGTTGCTGGCGCTCCGCGCCGGCAAAGCCACGAGCGACCTCCAGCCGCAGATCAACGAATTGCTGGCCGCGCAACAGCCGGATGGCGGCTGGCGCCAGCTCCCCGAAATGAAGAGCGACGCCTTCGCCACCGGCCAGACTCTGTACGTCCTGTCACTGGCGGGCTACTCGGCCGAGCGTCCGCAAATGAAGCGTGCCATCGCTTTTCTCGTGACGACGCAAAAGCCGGACGGCAGCTGGCCGATGACCTCGCATGCCTCTCCAGACGGGAAGCCCGGCCACGCCAAGCTGCTGACACCCATCACGTGCGGGGCAACTTCCTGGGTGACGCTCGGCTTGTCGCGAGCCGTGCCGAAACGCTAATGGAACCGCGAACCGAGCTGCTAAGGGTCGACGAAAGTTTTCACATCCAGGGGTACGGGCTCGTCGTCCACCCGGATTTCTCCGTCCCGAACGGCTGGAAAAACCAGGTCGAAACAGTCGTCGTGGAAAAGCCCGACGGGCAGAGGTATGAGTCAATCGCTCAATTCAACGCGGTACATTTCAATGTGGCATTCGATTCGACGGACGTAATGGGTGCGATTGATCGACGTTGGCGAGTCATCGCGTTGTTGCCGAACACAGCAAAGGATGATCTGCCGGCGGGCAGCAAGATATTCGTTTCGCGCGAACTCAGAGACAAGCTCCATTCAGTCCAAGCGATCGAGAATTCCGAGGAGTAGCAATCCTCGGTCTTGCGAGTGTCGCCTTCAAGGAGCCCCGCACTTCCGTGCGATGCTCTTAATCACTCGATCGTCTCCACGTCGAGCCAGTTGTCGCCGGCCGACAGGTCGACGACGAGGGGCACTTCCAACTCCATCGCGTGTTCCATCTCGTGCCGTACCATGTCGGCCAGCTCGCGGACGTGCTCTTCGGGCACCTCGAAGACCAGTTCGTCGTGAATTTGTAGCAGCAGCTTGGCGGGAAATGAGGCGGCGCGGAGGCGGTCGGCCAGTCGCAACATGGCCCGTTTGATCAGGTCGGCCGCCGAGCCCTGAATCACCGCGTTGATCGCCGTCCGCTCGGCCAGGTTGCGTTGCATGCGGGTAATGGCAGCCGGACGAATACCGGAGATGGGACGGCGGCGGCCGAGAATCGTATGCGCGTAGCCCGTCCGATGGCAGTCGCGGAGAATCTGCTGCAAGTAGCGGGTCACGCCGGCGTAACGCGTGAAATAACTGTCGATGAATGCGCCGGCTTCGTCCGGATCGATGCCCAGCGCGGCGGCAAGGCCAAACGGGCTCTGGCCGTAGATCACGCCGAAGTTCACCGCCTTGGCGATTCGCCGCATGTCGGACGTGACGTCGGCTTCCGCCACGCCGAAAACCTCCTGAGCGACGGCCGAGTGAATGTCGGCCCCCTCGCGGAAGGATTCTTGCAGGGCCTTGTCGCGACTGAAGTGAGCCAGCATCCGCAGCTCGATCTGCGAATAGTCGGCGCACAAGAGCTTCCAGCCCTCGGCCGAGGCAAGAAACGCTCGGCGGACACGGCGGCCTTCTTCTGTGCGGATCGGGATGTTTTGCAGGTTGGGATCGCTCGCGCTCAGTCGACCCGTCGCCGCGACGACCTGGTTGAACGAGCAGTGAATCCGCCCCGTCTGCGGGTTGACCATCTTGGGCAGCGCGTCGAGATACGTGCCTTTGAGCTTCGAGAGCTGCCGTTGCTCGATGATCTTGGCCGGCAGCGAGTGTTGCAGGGCCAGTCGCTCGAGCACATCCTGATCGGTGCTGGGGCCCGTCTTCGTCCGCTTGAGGACCGGCAGCTTCAGTTGCTCGAACAGCACCTTGCGGAGCTGCAGCGGCGAATCGATGTTGAACGCGCCCCCCGCCTCGCGATAGATGTCGTCCACGATGGCGGACAGGCGGTGCGTGACGTCGGCGCTCTGCCGGGCCAACTCGTCGCAGTCGACGCGAATTCCCGCAGCCTGCATGTCGGCCAGCACGCGGATCAGCGGCCGTTCCAGCTCCCAGTACAAGTCCCACAGCTTTTCCTGCTTGAGCTCTTGCTCGACGACGTGCGCGAGCGAGAAGGCGACCTGCGCGTCCTCGGCCGCGTATTCGGCGGCCTTGGGGATGTCGACCTGGTCCATCGACAGTTGCTTGGAGCCCGTGCCAATCAAGTCGCGGATCGGAATCGTGTGATGGCCGAGGAACTTTTCGGCCAGCACGTCCAGGCCGTGAGCGCGGGCCCCGGCATCGAGCAGGTAATCGCCCACCATCGGGTCCAGGCCGATTTCGCCCAGCTCGATGCCCTGCTGCCGCAGCACCAGGATCTCGTACTTGATGTTTTGGTTGACGATGACGTTCGCTGCGTTCTCCAGGTGCGGCTTCAGCGCCGCGAGCACGCGTTTTGGATCGAGCGTGCGTTGCCCTGCCGGGCTGCGCACAGGCAAGTAGTACCCCAGGCCTTCCTGCCAGCTGAAGGCCCAGCCGACGATCTCTGCCCGGAGCGGGTCGACGTTGGTCGTCTCCAGGTCGACGGCAAACGTCCGCTGCCCGGCGAGCTCTCGCACAAAGTCGGCAAGCGCCGCATCGTCATCGACAATCTTGAAGCCGCGATAGCGCGACGGATCGACGTCGGTGGGGACGGCGCGCACCGGCGCGGGGATCGGCTTTGCGGCGGGCGGTTTCTTTTTCACGGGCGAGTCGTGCGGTTCGCCCAACACGAAGGGTTCTTCCTCCGCGTCCGACTCGCCGAGCAACGCGGGCTCGCTGCTGGCGGGCGCTTCGACCTCGCTGGGGTCAGGCAACAGGGATTGCTGCGTCGCGCGGACGGGGGCTTCGCTTCGCATTTCGTCGGCGAACCGTCGAAAGCCCAGATCGGTAAAGAGAGATCGCAGCCGCGCGCGGTCGGGCTGTTTTATGCGGGCCGCCTCCCAGTCGACGTCGATTGGCAAGGTGGTATTCAGCTCAACCAGCTTGCGGCTGGTACGGGCCTGGTCGGCGAAATTCTTCAGGTTTTCTTTGAGCTTCGCCCCCGGCGCTTTGTCGGCGTTCTTCAACACTTCTTCGAGCGTGCCGAACTGCTGCAGTAGGGCGGACGCTTTCTTCGGGCCGACGAGCGGAATGCCGGGGACGTTGTCGACGGCATCGCCCACGAGCGACTGAAAATCGATCACCTGGTCGGGCCGCACGCCCCAATCGAGATCGAGCGAGGACGCGTCGTAGAACGTGTTCTTGCGGACGTTGAAGATCTGGACGAGCGGCCCCAGGAGCTGGCGAACATCCTTGTCGCTGGTGACGATCCGCGACTCGATCCCGCGCTCGCTGGCCAGCCGCACGACGGTGGCGATGACGTCGTCGGCTTCCCAGCCCGAATAGCCCAGGGCCGGGATGCCGAAACCTTCCAGCACCTCGAGGATCCGCGGGATCTGCGCCGTCAGGTCGACGGGCATTTCGGAGCGGTTGGCTTTGTACTCGGCAAAGACCTCGTTGCGGGTCGCCGGTCCGGATACGTCGAGGGCGCAGATCAGATGGGTGGCGCCGGGCAGGGCCCGGATTGTCTGCAGATCGCGGGTGAAGCCGAAAACGGCGTTCGTCGGCTGCCCGCTCGGTCCGGTCATCTCCGGGATCGCGTGGAAGACCTGGAAAACGAGCGAATACATGTCGACGATAAACAACGTCTCGGGCATCAAGTCCTCGAAGGGTTGGCGGGTCGGCGGCGGTTTGGCGACTAGGGTTTGGCCGACGGTTTGAGATTTTCCCAATCTCGCCGCTTGTTTTCGAGCGGACGGGGTCGAAGAATCGCATCAGGCCGGTTTTGCGTGGTCGCTTGCGTCCTGGACTCGCCCGGGGGGCGGATTGGCGACCGTTCCCGCACGCAAAACCTGACCGCGCCGGCAGATCGGTTGAGCGGGGATCGCGGAAACCGCTTGACTTGCCTTCAGGCCCCTTTACACTCGTAGGATAGGGGTCCGCGGGCGCGAAATCAGCCCCCAAATCCGCTTACAGCAGCACCGTAGACAGCAACAACGTCGACACTGTCCTGCGAACCGGCCCGCGTCCGATCCCGAGTGGGGCGCGGACTGTCGTTCTCGACGGTCGAATTCCCGAACACGGCCTCTCGTCGCACGCTCAAGCACGTCTTTCCGAATCGGAGTGAGTAATGCCGGCTGCCAACAAGTCCACCGGTCTGCAGATCGCGCTCGTGTTCACCGTCATGGGCATGATCATCGCGTTCGTCGTCGCCTTCCTCCAGTATCGAGCGGCGGCTGATGCTGACGCCCAGAAAGCAGCCGAAATCGAAAAGAAAAACGCGGCCGAAAAGAGTCTGCAAACCGCGACCGCCAACTTACAGAGCCTGCGGCAATTCCTCGGCTATCCGAACACCGACGAGATCGGGAAGACCGACGCCGAGGGTGAGAATTCGGTGATCGGCCAGTTGCGGACGCTGATGGCGCGCGTCGCCCCCGGCGAGCTGACGATGCCGACCGTCGCCGCCACGCTGCAGCGCGTCGGACAGGAACTCGACACTCTGCAAAAGGACCGGGCCACCTTCAACGCCCAGACGATCGACCTCAATAAGCAAATTCTCGCCTTGCGCGGCGAATACCAGGGCATGGTCGACGCTCACACGCAGGCCCAGAAGAAGGCCGAGGGGGATCGCCAGGACGCCCAGACGAGCAAGGAAGAGGCGGTCACCAAGAAGGAAAAGGAAGTGAACGACCGGCAGGCGGAGATTCAGAGGCTGCAGTCCGAGAACCAGCAGGTCCGCTCGGACGCGGTGAAGGATAAAGACGCCAGCACGGCGCGCATCACTAAACTCGCAACGATCAACCAAGGCTTGCGGACGGAGAAAGACGCCCGCGAGAAGTGGAGCTTCGAGGTCCCCAGCGGCAAGATCGAATGGGTCGATCTCGACACGGGGCAGGTGTGGATCAACCGCGGCAGTCGCGACAACCTCCGCAAAGGGACGACCTTCAGCGTGTATAAGCAGGTCAACGAGGGCGTTGCCCGTGGCCTGAAGGACATCAAGGGAGCGATCGAAGTCACTAGCGTCGACGGCGACATGGCGCAGGCCCGCATCACCCGCCAGCGGATCAGCGATCCGATCGTGAAGGGGGACGAGGTCTACACGCCGCTGTGGGCCCCGGGGCGCAAGGAGAAGTTCGCATTCGTCGGCCTGTTCGACCTCGACAACGACGGCGTCAACGACCGCGAAGTGCTGCACGACCTGGTGGCCGCCTCCGGTGGCGAGATCATCGACGAAGTGGACGACAAAGGCGCCCGCCATCCGACCAACGGCAGCATCAACGTCGGCACCAAGTTCCTCGTCGTTGGCAAGATTCCCGACACCTACGAAGCCAAGCCCGAGGACAAAGAGGCCGATCGGCTGATTGGCGAAGCCCACAAGAAGATGATCCAAGAGGCGCAAGAGCACGGCGTTCGCATCGTCACCATCGAGGACTTCCTCAACTACATCGGCTACGAGCCGGGCCGCCGCATCTGGCGTCCGGGTGTGACGCAGGCCTGGAACCTGCACCAGGGTATGCAAGGGAACGTGGCCCGTCCGGACGCCAAGAAACGTCCCGAATCGATGGGTCGCACGTCGCGGGCCTTCACCAACCCGAACGCCCCGCAAACGGAGTCAACGGGCCGGACCTCGCAGATCTTTAACAGCAAGTAAGGCCCGGCACGAATTAGGCCCGGCACCAAGCCAGGCCTCCGGCACCAAGCTAGTTCCTGGCCACAAGTCAGGCACGAAGCACGAACGACGAAGCTCGAATGAGAAATGCCGCTTGAGCGCAAAGGAAGTACGCTTCCCGCGGGCTTAGGTCATTCACTCATTCCTTCGTCATTCGTGCTTTGTCATTGGTGCTTGCTGGTAGAGGCCGGCCAAAAGCACGCCGCCGCGACGTTCTTCCACGAGCGGGCTGTGCTCGGCAACGAGTTGCTGCAATTGGGGCGAGAGGTCGGCCAGCCGACAGAAGACGAGGAGATACCCCGCGTGCCGCGGCTGATCGGCGTCGTAGGCGTGCAGTCGAATCCCGCGCCGCCGCAGCACGGGCGATTGCGTGAGCATCTCGCTGAGCTGGAAAGGGTGGAGCACGGGGGCGACGTCGATCTCCGCGCCGTCCGGCACGGCCTGAGCGGCCCGCTCGAGAAAATCGCGGGTCACGGACGCGCCCCAGTAGTCGAGTTCGAAGCCGAGCCGGTGCGCGCCGCTCAACCCGCCGACCGCTCCGTTGTAGGCGCTGAGGAAGCAAGGCCACGTCGCCACGAGGCCCCAACTCTGGCCGACGAGAAACAGGCCGGCCACCGCGAAAGCGGCGCGTCGCGGCAGCCGTCGGCACAGCCAGTCCCAGGCTACTGAGCCCCCGCGACCGATAAAAATCGCCCACAGGGGAAACGAGACCAGAAACAGCCGTGCCCCGTCATAGACCGCAATCCGCGGAATGCTGAAGAGCATAAGGGGAAAGAGCAGAGCCCCCAGCACCAGCTGTTCGTGCCGCGCGAATCGCAGCCGCGTCCGGCCGGCAAACAGCCCCAGTCCGCCAAGGGCTTGCAGGCCGAGCGGAACGGTCGTGAGAAACAGGACCGCACAATAGTGCCAGGGATGGCTGCGATCCGCGTAGCGCGTGCCGAGGTACCAGAGGTAGAGCGTCGGCCGGTCGGTGGTCCGGCCCAGGTATTTGAGGAAGTTGGCGACCGGGTGCCACCAGAGCCAGGGCCAGCAGAGAAAAAAGACCGCCATCGCCACGCATCCGCAAATCGCCAAGGGAACAACTGCCCGTAGCCGCCAGTTCGCGAGCGCCCAAATCGCCAAGGGAACGGGCAACAGGGCGCCCTGAATTTTGGTCAGCATGGCCGCCCCCAAAGCCAGACCGGCCAGCACGGCCCACGGCCAGCGCACGCCCGCATCGCTCGTCCACGTTCGCGCCACCACCAGCACGGCCACCAGATAGGTGCAGTCAATGCACGTCTCGAGCGCCGCCAGGTGCGCGTGTCCGAAAACTCGCGGCATCAGCACGACGGCGAGCGCCGCCACAACTCCGGCCGTGCGGCCGTACCAGAGCGTGGCCGTCCAGCCGCACAAGAAGACTGTGATCGCGAAGGCGGCGGCCGACCCAACCCGGGCGGCACTCGTCACAAACGCGAACGCTCCCGGGTGATTGCGGGGCGGCGCGACGGCAATCGTCGCGTTATGCCAAACCCCGAGCCAGACGCGGCCGAGCGGCGGATGATCGGGATTGTGGTAACCGTTTTTCCAGTCGGGTCCCAAGTCATCAAAGTCGCCGAAGACCTGCCGGAGCGTGAGCATCCGGTCACCCGAGATCCATCCGAGGGCCCAGACCTTGAGCTCCTCGACGAGCCGCACGCCCTCCTGCACGTTGAACGATTCGTCGATCGTGAGCCCGGGTCCTTGCGGCGCGTCGGGATAGTCGCCGGCCGCATCGATAGCCGCGACAACAACGACGAACGCGCACCCGGCGAGCATCGCGGGAACGAGCCACGCGCGCGGCGGTCGAGCGGAAGCAGAGGGCGAAACGGCCATTCCGCTACTCTATGACGCGGTGCGCAGGCCGGACAATGCGAGCCTGCACCTGCCGACCAAAATGGTCGTAGGCCGCGCGACACGTCAATGCGCCCAACACAAAAACCGATGCCGGCCGCTAGGGTTGTTTGCGGCCGGCATCGGTTGATTTCTGGGGTCGACTTTTGGGGGGTCGAGGATCGGGGCGGGGCGTTGGTCCCGGGTCTTGTCCTTAAGACCCGGCGGCCGACTCTCGTCGGATGAACTCGCTGTGCTGGGTCGCACGGACGGCTGGTCCGCCGGTTGGGTGGCTCCGGCGACTTGTCCGCCCGCTTGGGCGACCCTCGCGGCTTGTCCGCTTGGTGGGTGGCCCTGGCGGCTATCCGCCAGTGGTTGCGGGCGGATCCGTCTTAGGCGAGCTGCTTCTTGCGTCCGACGAGCGTCCGAATCCGTTCGGCCAGCAGGGCCGCGTCGAACGGTTTGCGGAACGTCTCGCTGAAGACCGTCCGATCGAAACCGCTGGCGTTGTCATCGTCGTTCAGCAGTCCGATCAGCACCGTCTCCGTGTATTCCGTGTTCTTGCGGAGATTCTGGGCGATCATCAGCGATTCGTTGCGTCCCATTGCGAAGTCGATGACGACGCAATCCGGGTGCAGCGACTCGGCCTGAATTCCGGCCTCGAATCCGCTCACGGCCGACTCGATTTTGAAGTCGTCCGTTCCCATCATTTCATGCAAACTGCTGCGGACGGCATGGTCGGCGCCGACGAGCAAAATCTTGCCCATCGCTTCGTCTTCCAGCTCACCCAGCGGCATCCCGTGTTCCTTGAGGAAGCGAATCAGGTGCTCGCGGGGAATCCGCCGGTCCTGGGAACCGGGGATCCGATAGCCGCGTAGCCGGCCCGAATCAAACCACTTGCTCACGGTGCGGGGTGCCACTTTGCAGATCTTTGCTACTTGTCCAGTAGTGAAGATCGTCCTCATTGCGGGCTCTCCAATCGGTATCTCTAGGCCAACTCAGAGGGTTCGTCGGGCCCTCAGGATCTTCACCCCTAGCACGATGGCCGGCTCTCCTAGCCACTCGGTCCGTGACATACAAGAACCACCGCGGTCTTGGGTCGGGGTCCGCAACAATCCGCGCGAGAGCACCCTGAGAGGAGCCCCCGCTCGTCCCGTTGCGTGCCTGATCATCAGGCTCTGGCAATACGTCGGGATCGTCGTCGAACAAGCGCTGTGCGAGACAGAACTGTCGACGTGGGGGCAAAGGACCGGAGAGGTCCTAGCGCACGAACTTCCGGCTCGCGCGGCAGGTCGAATCCGAGTTGTCCATCCCCCCTAGGACGTCTCTCGTCCGCTCATCAGCCGCGTCCTGCGACTTCACGGGGCGACCGTGCGACGAGCCAGCCAAAAAACGTCTGACGTATTGTTTCGACAGCCTCCGTATGAGGACTTTAGGTTCTTTACCGGCGGTGCCTGAAACGCCCGTTGTCCGAAATGCAAGACAGCTTTTCGCCTTCGTCGACCGTCGCATCCCGATCTGGCGGCTCAATCGACGCCGTCGCGCGCCGGTCCTAGCCATTCGGATCCGCATCCTTGGCGCGCAAGGCATCCTCGCGCACGGGCGGACTCGGCAATCTTGGCGGCGGAATTGGAGCCGGAAGTCGGCAGATTCTCGGCGAGCGGGTTCCCAGAGCGACGGGCGACTGGCGCGAAATCTGCGCCTGCGAAGCGGACCGCGGAACGCTCCTAGCGCTCGGCTACACCCAATACCGCTTCTCAATATTGTACGCAGTGGGACCGTCTAGACGAGGGGGGTGATTTATTGACAGTCACCCGCCACAACGGTTCGCTGCGCCGATCGACCGCCGGGCAGAAAGTTACCTCGCGCGCGAAGCGATGCGTGACTCTGGCGGCAACCCACCGGGACTCAGGCACCGCTCGCGATTGGCGGCGGAACGCCCACTGCGCCAGTGCGACAGGGCGGCATGTTTGCGGCAGCCAGGCTTCCCTAAGGCCCGAAATCGCGAGAGGCTTGATCTCCCGCGCCGTCTACGTTGTCACTTGATTCGCGCCCACGCTGAACGGGCCGGCGAACGGCAGCAGGTTGCTGTAGAAGTCCGTGGCCGTATCGGCGAAGTAGCGGTCGATGAATCCATCATCGCCAAAGTGGTACGGGTCCCACGTGAGTCCGAACGCGCTCAAGTCCAGTCCCGCATCGGCGAGCGCCGAAGTCGGCTGCAATTCGTAGGCGGTCAGAGTGATGAGCCGGTTCGCGTTTCCGATGGTCCCGCCGCTGCCCGCGTCGGTCAGCCCGGGTTGCACGTTCAGGCCGGAAGGCTGGCCGTGGACGGTCTCCTGGCCGGTCGCAGCCCGCCAGCCCGGCAACGTCTGGTAGGTGACTCCGTTCCAATCGATTGCCAGCGGCGACTTGCCCGACCAATAGTCGTTTCCCTGGAAGAGCACGCCCGTCCCGGTGCCGTCCCAGTCGACCACCGGCACTCCCCCTGTCGTCTCGAAGATGTTGTTGCGGACGTCGATCGTACTGCCGAGCAGGCCCAGCAGCCGGATGGCCGCCGGGCTGCTCGTGGCCGAGGCGTCCATGAAGACCGTGTTGTTGTAGATCTGGGCGTTGATGACGTCGGCCCCGACGAAGATGCCGCCGTAGGTATTCTGCTGCGTGCGGGCGTCGTCCTGGCTGATGTTGTCGCGGATGATGTTGTTCGTCGAAGTCGCCCCGGTTTCGGCGAAGAGAAACAGCCCGGCACCGTCGTTGTCGTGTGAGTAGTTGAATTGCATGATCGAATTGTTGGTCACGTCGAGAATGATGCCGTCGCCGTCCGAGTTGCCTGCGTGGTTGCTGTAGGATTCGTTGTACTGCAAGAGCACGCGGTTGTCGGCAATGGCTTCGATTCCGCCCGTCTCGCCGTGGTTGCCGGGCAGCCACCCGTTATCGCCGGTCACCGAGCGCTCGATGACGACGTCGTTGGCACCGAACACCAAAATGCCGTAGCCGGAATCGATGCTCGCCGAGCCGGCGTTGTGGATCGCCGTCACGTAACCGATATAGATATCTCGGGCTTGCCCCTGCCCCTGAAGCTGCACGCCGCCGTTGCCATTGTTGTTGGCGGTGACGAACGTGACCGAGACATTCTGAAAATCACGGGAGCCATTGCTCCCGAGGAAATTGACGCCGGTCTGGCCGAAGCCAGTTGCTGACACGTTGCTGACCGACAGTCCGGATTGAGCGACACCGGGGAGGTCGCTCGTAAATTCGATGCCGTCGCCCGTGTTCGTGGCAAAGCCGCTGCCGAAAAGGTCGAGATCGGCGATCGTGAAGTGGCTGCTGTCAGCGACGGAAATCGCCGTGCCCTTCCCGGCGTCGATGTTCGCCGCTCCGTTGCCGTACGAACCAACCGTAATCGGGCCGATGTCCTGGCTGTTGAAGGCGAGGTTGCCGTCAAATGTGGACCCGCCTTCAAACAGGATCTGGTCATCCGGCTGAAACTCGACGCTGTTCACATGACCGATCGTGCGCCAGGCCGTCGCGGCCGAAGTCCCCGCGTTATTGTCATTCCCCGTGGGACTGACGAAATACGTGGTGTTTGGCTTGGCGACGATTTGCGGCGCCGCCGTGCCGCTAATTGCCAGGTCACCGAAATAGTCGGCCTGTACGCCGGCCTCGCCGCTGCCGGTGTAGTCCTCGAGCGTCACGTAGTTGGTCGAGTAGACGCCGTGCGTGCTTGAGAAAATTGTCTTGCCGTCGATCGACAGCGTGAAATGGCCGTTGGCGGGATTGATGGCGAAATCGATCGAATAAAACTGCCCCGGAGAAGTCTTCGCAGCCAGGAAGCCGCTGGTCAGCTCGGTATTGTTGCTCCACAGCTCATACTCGCCGTTGTTGCGGACGAGCAGGCCCGTGCCGGGATTGATTACGAAGGAGCCCGGCGCGGCGCCAAAGACGACCGCCGCCCAATGATCCGCGGCCGATCCGCTCCCGGGACCGAGCGGGTCGATGTCGACGGAGAGATGTTGCATGCTCAAGCCATTGGCGGCGAAGTCGCGATCAGGCGAGACAAACGTGAATGTCTGATTCGCCGACGGCTCGGTCGCAAGGCGAAGCGTGTTGGGAAGGGCCGGGTTGTTGACCTGCGTCAATGGATCCAGCGTCCCGCCGGCTCCGGTTGCGATGCTTTCCACATAGGGGATCGGCGCCAACGATCCGCTTTGCCGACCGGCCAGCCCGTGATTCACATCATTCCAGCCGCCGCCCGCGGGATTCGCAGTCGTCGTGAACGTGTCCGCAAGCAGAGTGGCTGAGAGCAGCCAGCGACATTCGAGCGCTTCGGCATTCAAATGACGCCGACGCCGCGAAGAACTGCGACCGGCCGAGATCGAAATCGATCGCCAGACGTTGGAGACGCGCGCGAGCCAAAAGTTGTAGCGGCACATTGCTGAGACCTCGTGAGGGCTTGGCCCGCGCGGCAATCGTAGGAGGTCTCGTGCTGAGGCGGCAACACGAACCTCGTGAATTACTCGCAAGGTGGGGCGATCCGCGCGCAAGTGCGTGCTTGTCCCCGGTGCCGTGGTGGTTAAACAAGTCGCGAATCGAAATCCGCATTGGACGGGTTTTTTAGTGCGGTCCGGCGCAGTAATCTCTGGGGATGCATCCAGAGATCCAACGGCTGATGGAGGCGCTTCGCTGCCGAATCGCGGCCAACGCTGACCTGGCCGGAGTGGACGTCCTGTCGCTGGCGAGGCCTTCAATCCGGTTAACGGCGAATCGCGTGGCCGACGGCTCGCTCGAGCAGGGCGCGTCGAGAATTGGCGGCACGCCCGATGTGCCTCCCCAATGGGATTGGCCCCGTTGGATGCCGACGAAGACTTCCTAGTTGCGATCCCATCCGGGTCACCCCGCGCCGCTGGGCTTCATTGCGCAAATCGACCTGTCGACCTTGCCGAGCTTCGACGACTCGTTGCCCGACGCGGGCTGGCTGTACTTTTTTTATGACCGCTACTGCGAGCCCTGGGGCTTTGACCCGGACGATCGGGGCGCGTGCCGGGTTTTCTATGTGACGGGCGAGCGCTCGAGACTCGTGCGAGCCGAGTTGCCGTCGGACCTGGACAAAACGCATCGGGCGCAGCCGTGCGCGGTCGAGTCGCGGTTGGACCTGACGATCGCCGACAGTCCAGAGGATCTCGATTGTCAGAGCCCGGCGTTCGATGCCTATTTCAACTTCGTCGACGAGTTCACCACGGAACTAGGCCCGGCACAGCATCGAATGCTCGGCCCGGCCCAGAACATTCAAGGAGAAATGGAACTCGAGTGCCAATTGGCATCGCACGGGATCTACTGCGGGAACGCTGACGGATTCGAGTCGGAACGCGCACAGCGTTTGCGAGAAGGGGCCCGCGACTGGCGGCTTCTGCTGCAGATCGACACCGACGAAGAGGGGCCGGGATGGATGTGGGGAGACGTCGGTCGCATCTACTTCTGGATCAAGCAACAAGACCTGCGTTCACTTCGATTCGACGATGTGTGGCTGATTCTCCAATGCGGCTAGGCACTGATTCGGCTAGGCACTGTGGCCGATCCTGCAGTGGCACCCAATGCCTCATCGTCGCGTGCCGCGGATCCTTTCCCCATCTAGCGAATTCGCCGGGATCCGCTCGATGAAACAACAAGTCCCGTCCCGGCGTTGGTCCAAAGTCCCACGGTCCAAAGTCCAAAGTCAGAAATGCGAGGCTCTGATTTTCGACCTTGGACGTCAGGACTTGCCGCTCGGTTTCTTCTCCGGCTTCTTCTCCGTCTTTTTCTCGATCTTGGCCCACGTGTCGCGGAGCGTCACCGTGCGGTTGAAGACCGGCGCGCCGGGTTTCGAGTCTTTCGAGTCGGCGCAGAAATAAGCCAGCCGCTCGAATTGGAAGCGATCGCCGGGCTTGGCTGCCGCCAGGCTCGGCTCGAGCTGTGCCGTCGACACCACCGTCAGCGAGTTCGGGTTGAGGTTTTCCTTGTAGTCGTGCCCTTCCGGCACGTCGTTCGGATCGGGCTTGGAGAAGAGGTGATCGTACAGCCGCACCTCGGCCTTCACCGCGTGCTTGGCGGAGACCCAGTGGATGGTCGACTTGATCTTGCGGCCGTCGGGCGCGTTGCCGCCGCGTGTGGCCGGATCGTACGTGCAGCGGACCTCGGTGATTTCGCCCGTTGCCGGGTCCTTCACCGCCGAGACGCACTTGATGATGTAGCCGTACCGCAGCCGCACTTCACGTCCGGGAGCCAGGCGGAAAAACTCCTTCGGCGGATCCTCGCGAAAATCGTCGTGCTCGATATAGAGCTCGCGCGAGAACGGCACCTTCCGCGAGCCCATCGACGGGTCTTCCGGATTGTTCACCGCGTCCAGCTCCTCGACCTGGTCCGCGGGATAGTTTTCCAGCACGACCTTGAGCGGCTTGAGCACGGCCATCGCGCGGGCCGCCCGGCGATTGAGATCCTCGCGAATGGCGTTTTCGAGCACGGCCATTTCGGTGACGCTGTTATACTTCGTCACGCCGATCCGTTCGCAGAACGTGCGAAGCGCCTCGGGCGTGTAGCCGCGGCGGCGCAGGCCGCAGATCGTCGGCATCCGCGGGTCGTCCCAGCCGCTGACGTATTCCTTCTCGACCAGCTCGAGCAGCCGCCGCTTGCTCATCATCATGTATTCGACATTGAGCCGGGCGAACTCGATTTGCTGCGGGTGATAGATGCGGAGCGTCTCGAGGCACCAGTCGTAGAGCGGCCGATGGTTCTCGAACTCGAGCGTGCAGATCGAGTGCGTGACCCCCTCGATCGAATCCGACTGCCCGTGGGCATAGTCGTACATCGGATAGATGCACCATTTGTCGCCCGTGCGATGGTGGTGCGCCTTCAGAATGCGGTACAGCACCGGGTCGCGCATGTTGACGTTGGGCGAGGCCATGTCAATCTTGGCCCGCAACGTGTACTGCCCGTCCTTGAATTCGCCGGCCCGCATGCGACGAAAGAGATCGAGACTCTCCGCCGCCGGCCGATTGCGATCCGGGCTCGGCTTGCCCGGCTCGGTGAGCGTGCCACGATATTCGCGAATCTGGTCGGCATTCAGGCTGCAGACGTAGGCATGCCCCTCCTGAATCAATTGCTCGGCCCACTGGTAGAGCTGCTCGAAATAATCCGAGGCGTAGAACTCGCGGTCGTCCCAACTGAAGCCCAACCAGCGGATGTCCTCTTTAATGGAGTCGACGTACTCGACGTCCTCTTTGGTGGGGTTCGTGTCGTCGAAGCGGAGGTTGCACTTGCCGCCGAATTCCTGGGCGATGCCGAAGTTGAGACAGATCGATTTCGCGTGCCCGATGTGCAGGTACCCGTTGGGCTCGGGCGGAAAGCGTGTCATCACCTTGCCGCCGTACTTATTCGTCTGCTGATCTTCGGCCACGATGCTGCGGACGAAATCGAGCGGGGCGGCGGGGGCGGGCGAAGGAGTGCTGTCGGCCATAACTGGCGATCCGTCTGTTACTTGGTTTCGACTCAGCCCAGACGGCTGAGGGCCCGATCGATGCGGTTGAGCGAACGTTGCCGCCCCAACAAGCCCAGGCATTCGAACAAGCCGGGGCCGGTCGACTTGCCTGTGACGGCGAGGCGTAACACGTGAATCAGGTCCGCCGGCTTGATCTTCTCGGAATCGACGAACGTGCGAAAGGCCTCTTCGATCGGCCCGGCCTCGAACGGCTCGATTGACGTCAGCCGCTCGCGAAAGCGCTGCAGCCGTTCGGACGTTCCCTCGGGCGTCATCCGCTTCTGGAACGTAGCGTCATCGTATTCGAGCGCCTCGTCGGCGACGAAGAAATCGCGGGCTTCGAGGATGTCGCTGGAGACCTTAAGCCGCTCGCCCAGCGTTTGCACCACGCGGGCCAAGTACTCACGCTCGGCCGCATCAGGCGAAGGAGCGACCAACTTCGCCGCGATGAGATAGGGCAGCACGCGGGCGATTTTCTCCTCGAGCGTCAGTTGCCCCATCCAGTGCGTTTGAAAACTGTAGAGCTTGTCCGGGTCCAGGCCGGCGGGGTTCTTCACGATCCGGTCGAGCGTGAAGTTCTCGACAATCGTCGCGCGGGTCATGAACTCCGTGCGATCATCCAGCGACCAACCCAGCCGAGCCAGCGAATTGAAGACGGCGTGCGGCAAGAAGCCGATCTTCTCGTAGTACTCGACCATCACCGGGTTGAGGGTCTCGGAATTTCCCAGCCCGATCTGCGGAAAGACCCGGTCGGCGTCCTCGAACATTTTGCGGAACTTGGGGTTCTCGCGATACTTCTTAATCTCGCGTTTGCTCAGCTTTTTCGTCGTGCCGGGAGCCGTGACGAACGGGATGTGGGCGAAGATCGGCAGCGTGTGCCCCAGCGCCTGGTGCATCAGGATCTGCGGAGGCGTGTTCGACAGGTGCTCTTCGGCCCGAATGACGTGCGTGATTTCCATCGCCGCGTCGTCGACGACCGTGGCGAAGTTGTAGAGCGGCGTGCCGTCGCCCCGCATGATCACGGGATCAGCAATCAGCGACGCGTCCCATTCGACATGACCACGCACAACGTCGTCGAGCGCGACCGTGGTGCCCCGCGGTACGAGGAAGCGAATCACGTACGGCTTCCTCTCGGCGACGAGTTTCTCCACCTCGGCATCGCTCAGCTCGAGCGACTTGCGGCTGCTGATGAAGGGTCGCTTCTCTTTGTCGGCCGCCTCGCGCTGCTGCTGAACTTCGGCGG
>Ga0210396_10000733_pt1 | contig 39191 bp, 41 predicted proteins | sample IncBWH17OmetaG_FD_155466 | JGI IMG/M metagenome (GOLD analysis project Ga0210396, IMG submission 155466) | Forest soil microbial communities from Barre Woods Harvard Forest LTER site, Petersham, Massachusetts, United States - Inc-BW-H-17-O ... | reverse complement strand
GGATCAGAGACCGGTGTGAGATGGACTTGTCGCCTGGAGCGCGCACCCGCCCGGTGAGGGATGCGCCCGGCCGGGCGGCGAGACCGACCTGCGCTTGCGCTGCATCGGCCATGGACCGCAGCCTGTATTCTGGTGTGAAGAAGACGCAGGCTTTTGACAGGGGCTCGGTGGCGTGGCAAGGGAGCCGCCGCTTTCGCCAGCCCCGTCATTTTTCAACTCTGAAGGACGCCGCATTGGCCAATCCCCAGCTGGGCGCAAAACAGATCTGCCCCAACTGCTCGACGAAGTTCTACGACCTCGGGCGTCGACCCGCGGTGTGCCCCAAGTGCGCCACCGTGTTCGACCCGGAAGAGGCCCTTCGCAACCGCCGCGTCCGCGCGCGGGTCTCCGTCCCCGAAGAGGAGGCGGAAGAGGAGAAGGTCGTGGCCACCGAGGCCGAGGACGGCTTCGAGGCTGAGCCCGACGAGGCGCCCGAGCTCGACGCCGCCGTGGACGAGCCCCCGCTCATAACCGACGAGGATGCGGACGAGGGCGACGCCGCCCCGCCCAGCCCCGGCGACGAGCTGGGCGTCGACTTCGCGGAGGACGAGGATCTCGAGCAGGCCGAGGACGACGAGGTTCCGTTCATCGAGGACGGCGACGACGATTTTCCGGAGGACGAGATCGACGGCCTTGGGCCTGAGGGAGGTCCGGAAGATCAATAGCGGCCAGTGCGTCGAACGGGCCTTGATCGGCCCGGGTCGTCGCACTAGGTTCCGCGCCTTCCCGCGGGGGGCCGCCATCGCCCTCCGTGAGGACCCGAGTTTCTCGGGGCTATAGCTCAGTTGGTAGAGCGCTTGAATGGCATTCAAGAGGTCAGCGGTTCGACTCCGCTTAGCTCCACCATTTCACGAGGGCTCGGACCACCGGTCCGGGCCCTCTACTTTTTCAGACAAGACCTTGCGCGGCCGCGCTTGTGCAGAGGGCGCAGGCGGCGAGTCTCGCGGCTTCATGAAAATGACTGAGCGGTTCTTGCGCTCTTCAGGTGTCTACCGTTCGCTATGAACGGCAAGGCGTAGAGGCGAGCCGCACCGCGGAAGGCCAGTCCTGAGAAGCCGCTCTTCTCGATCTGATCGTCTCGGCTGGCGACTACCGGAAGTTCTCAACCGCCTAATGCGAACCTCACAAAAATGTAATGCAACGAGGTAGGTCGTAGGTAGGGTTTCTCTTCATGGACTCGACAGCCGGGATGGCGCGACATCTTGGCGGACACCGTAGCGAGGCCTTGCACACGACCAGGCTCCGCACCACCTTTCTTGCACGCCGTGAGCCGCCGCCTGATTGGGACGGAGCGCGGCGGGGTCGCTTGAAAGAGGGCTCGACATGAACCGAACGCCGTTCTTCGACAGTCCGCTCCTGCTGGGGTTCGAACACACCCGGACTCTGATGGAGCGCGCCGCGCGAGGGGCGTCCGAGGCCTATCCGCCGTACAACATCGAGGACTGCGGCGAAGGCCGGATCCGCATCACCCTTGCGGTGGCCGGATTCACTGTGGAGCAGCTCTCGGTCAACGTCGGCGAAAATCAGCTGACGGTGGCCGGCAAGCGGGATCCCGATCCAAGCGAGGTCGAGCGCGACTTCCTCCACCGCGGCATAGCGGCCCGGGGTTTCACGCGCGCCTTCGTCCTGGCCGACGGTCTGGAGGTCAGGTCCGCCCGCCTCGAGGACGGTCTTCTGCATATCGACGCCGAGCGTCCTCAGCCCGAGCGCCAGACCCGCCAAGTGCCGATCCAGACGGCGAAATGATCTCGCGTCTGTCAACGGCGTTATCAGTCTCAAGGAGATGGTCATGATCACATCCACTCTTTCCCCCGAAGCCTTCGCCGCCCTGGGCGCGCCCAGCCTCGTCTACGTGCGCCCGATCAAGGCTGCCGAGATCCTGGCGGACACGCCCGTCGATGAGATCCAAGGCTTCGATCTCAAGCCCGAGCAGGTGCTCTACGCTCTCCACCGGGCCGACGGCGCGCGCCTGGCGGTGCTCGGAGACAGGGACTCGGCCGTCGCGGCCGCCCTGGCCCACGAACTGGCGCCGGTCTCAGTTCACTGACCGGGGTCTGGCCGGGGATCGGTCAGGCGAAATACGCTGATTGGCGAAGGCGGGCGCGGTTATCGCGCCCGTCTTTTTTTGTCCCGCGACCCGAGCGCCCGTCCGCCCAAGTGGGAACGGGTTGGGCGAACGGACGGCGCTCAAGTTTTTGAATCTAGAGCAAATTATCTCCGACCAGAGGATTCCGCCTGGTATGGTCGGAGTCCGCTCTAACGGATCAGGCGGCCGAAGACCTCGGCTCCTGCGCAAACAGCGCCCGGATGGCGTCCGCCCCCTGAGCCTGCCGAAGCTGGCGGCGCAGCTCGGGCGATCTGAGGCTGCGGGCGACGCGGGCGAGCGTCCGCAGATGATCGGAGCCGGCGTCCATGGGCGCCAGAATGGCGAAGATCAGGTCCACGGGCTCTTCGTCCACCGCTTCGAACTGCACGGGCGGGCGCAGGCGCAGGAAGACCCCGCTCATCGCCTCGAGGCCCGGAACGTGGGCGTGGGGGATCGCCACGCCGTGGCCGACGCCGGTCGTGGAAAGCGCCTCCCGCTCGAGCAGGGCGTCGAGAACGCGGGACGCCTTGAGGTCGTAGGCTCGCGCCGCCATTTCGGAGACGACGGCGAGAGCCTGGCGCTTGGTGGCGGCGGTGACGCTCGGCGCGATGGCGCCGCGCGAGAGAAGATCGCCGATCATCGCTGGCGCGAAGTCAGTACTCAAGGACATGCCTTTCGACACACCCGAACGCCTCCGTCCGGGCGTAGATGGTAAGCTGGGGGTTCACACTACAGGTGAGGCAGGTCGCCTAACCTCACCGCGAGGCGGCGCCGGTGCGCTGGGGGTCGATCCAACCAATGTTTCCGTCCGGCCGCCTGTATACCACGGAGAGGCCGCCGTGAGCGGCGTTCCGAAACACAATTGTTTGAGCTCCGCTGAGGTCGAGCTCCATAACCGCCATCGAGACCGTGATCGTCTTCAGAGGCGCCTCCGTCTCGGCGATGATCACGGCCGCAGGAGGCGCTTCCGCGTCGGCGCTGTCCCAGTCGTCGTCGAGATCCTCGCTCGGAGCGCGAAGGACCAGCAGGGCGGCCGTCTCCGCCGCTTTTGCATTCGCCGCGATGGTATGGCTCTTCAGGCGCCGCTTGTAGCGGCGGATCCGGGTCTCGACCTTGGCCAGGGCCTGGCCGAAGGCGGAGTGCGCGTCTGCGGCGAGCCCATGGCTCTGCAGCTGCTGTCCGGAGGCGAGGATCACTCCGCAATCGACGCGGAAATTGAAGCCGTCGCGGCTGACCACGACTTCGGCGTCTCCGCCCCGCTCGAAGTATTTTCCGATTGCTGCGGTGACCTCTTCCTCGACCTTGTCCCTGAGGGCGTCGCCCACATCGACATGCTTGCCGGAAACCTGAACCCGCATGAGAGGAACAACGCGCCCATGGCGTGATGGTGTCAAGGCCGCGCCTGGCAGGCGGCTCGGTCCGCTAGATTTGCTCTCGCGGAGGGTCAGCCGAACCTGTCGCCCAGATAGACGCGCCGCACCTCGGGATCGGCGAGGATCTCCTCGGGCGATCCCTCGAACAGGACCTCGCCCGCGTGGATGATCGAGGCGCGGTCGATGATATCCAGCGTCTCGCGCACGTTGTGGTCGGTGATCAGGATCCCGATCCCGCGGCCCCGCAGATAGCCGATGACTTCGCGGATGTCGGCGATCGCCAGCGGGTCGATGCCTGCGAAAGGCTCGTCGAGCAGCATGAACGCCGGCTCGCTGGCGAGGGCGCGGGCGATCTCCACGCGCCGCCGCTCGCCTCCGGACAGCGCGACCGCCGCCGACTTGCGCAGGTGGGCGATGTGCAGCTCCTCGAGCAGCTCGTTGGTGATAGTGCGCACGCGATCGCGCCGCGACTCGCGCATCTCCACCACGGCCATCACGTTCTGTTCGACGGTCATGCCACGGAAGATCGACGTCTCCTGCGGGAGGTAGCCCAGTCCCAGCCGGGCGCGCTGGTACATCGGCTGGTTGGTGATGTCCTCGCCGTCCAGCCAGATCGCGCCATAGTCCGCGGCGATCAGACCGGTCACCATATAGAAGCAGGTCGTCTTGCCCGCTCCGTTCGGGCCGAGCAGGCCGGCCACCTCGCCGCGCTCCAGCCGGAGGCTGACCCCCTTCACGACCTGCCGGCCGCGAAACGACTTGCCGATCCTGTCGACCACCAGACCGTTCTGCGCGGCAGGTTTTTCGACTGCGGCCGTCTGGCGCCCCGTCGAGTGGCGCGACCGCACGAGCTCGCTCATGTTGGCGCCGTCCTCAGGGCTTGGGGGGAGCGCCGCCCGCGGGCGCGGCCTTTTCAGGGAAGTAGACGCCGCGGACCCGGCCCTGCTTTCCCATGCCGGTGACGTCGGACACCATCCTCGCCTGATGGCTGGCGACGTCGATGATCAGCTTGTCGCCGCGTGCAACGTTCTGACCCTGCACCACGATGACGTCGCCGGTCATCACGATCTGGTCGTCGGCCTGGGTATAGACGGCGTGATCGCCGCGCGCCTCCCGCTCTGGGGTGACGTAGTAGACGTGGCCGTCCGCAACAATCTTGTCGGCGGCGCCGCAGTCGCCCTGGCCCGCGTCGGGGCCCTGTTGGCTGGCCGGCTTGGCGGCGGAAGGCGCCTTGTGTCGGCTGTAGACCGTGATGGTGTCCGCGCGCAGGCGCGACTGCTCCTGGAGCGCCTCGGCCGCGCCGCGCCACACAGCTTCGCACTTCGACTGCACCACCTCGGCCTGATCGGCCGTGATGTCGATCGGCGCGTTCGATCGCGTTTCGAGTTGGGCATGGGCAAGGCCGGCCCCGAACCCCTGCAGGGCGATCGCCGCGGCCGACGCGGCCAGCATCCTAGAGGGTCTCATGAACAGACAGATCCCGCACCGGCCGGATCGGAAGAAGGGATCCTTGGCCACTGCTGCTTCTTAATGCGCATTGAGGCGCGCGTGAACGCCGCCCTTGAACACCATGCGGTCGCCCTTGTCATAGACATCGAAGCTGCGGGACTGCAGGGCGCCTGTGTTGGACTGGCTCTGCAGCGCCTGCGGCCCGACGACCGACCCGGTGCGGGTGTTCACGACCGCCTCGTCCGACGCGAAGTGGCCAGAGGTTGCGTCCGTCGCCCTCACATGTCCGCGGAGCAGAAGGATCCGCGTGTCCTCATGATAGACGCCCGTATCGGCGATGAGGGTCGACGCACGTCCCTGGGGATTGTCGATCGTCACCGTGGGACCGGACAGCAGCACGGTCTGGAAGGACCGGGTGTCCCGCGCCGCCTCGCGGGCGGTGAGGGTGTAGGGGCGGCCCTGAGCGTCGCGGCCATAGAAGTGCGGATTGAGCATCCGGATCGGCGCGGAGACCCCGCTGTGCGCCGCCTGGTGCTGACGGATGGCGTGCGCGGCCACGAAGCCCGCCAGCATCCCGGCGACCGCGACCATCGTCATGGGCAGAACGATGCGGAGGATCCGCACCAGCCGGCTGTGAGCGCGCGCCTTGCCTCTGGGCGGGGGGCCGGCGAGCGGCGCGGATTGGGCGAGGTCACTCATGGGCGAAGATGTCGACATCCTCCCATCCGGCGACGTCCAGGGCCGCGCGCGTGGGAAGGAATTCGAAGCAGGCCTTGGCCAGCTCCATCCGACCTTCGCGCGCCAGCATGACGTCGAGTCGGGCCTTTATATCGTGCAGTCGCTCGACATCCGAGGCCGCATAAGCGAGCTGCTCAGGCGTGAGCCGCGGCGCGCCCCAGTCCGAACTCTGCTGGGCCTTGGAAATATCGACTCCGAGCAGTTCGCGGGTGACATCCTTCAGACCATGCCTGTCGGTGTAGGTCCGCGCGAGCTTGGATGCGATCTTGGTGCAGTAGACCGGCGCGGTGATCACCCCCAGGTGAAGCTGGAACATGGCGATGTCGAAGCGGCCAAAATGGAGGATCTTCAGCACCGAAGGGTCGGTCAGCAGGCGCTTAAGGTTTGGCGCGTGATAGGTGGTGCGGTCGAGCTGGACCACGTGAGCGTCGCCCACCGGGCCGCGCAGCTGGACCACGCACAGAGGATCGCGGCCGAGCCGCAGGCCCATCGTCTCGGAATCCACCGCCACGGAGGCGACTCCGGCGAAGAGCCCGTCCGGGAGGTCCCCTTGATGCAGGCTCGCAGCCAAGACTGTCTCCGCTGATGTCCGTTGATCCAGGGGCAGCCGCCGATCCTACGCCCGACCGGCCCAAGGAAGGCTTGCCGACCCAGCGAGGCGGCGCGCCCTCGCGCGGCCGCAGAGCCTCATGCATGGTGCCCAGGAAAGGACTCGAACCTTCACGGCCGTTAAGCCACTGGCACCTGAAGCCAGCGCGTCTACCAATTCCGCCACCTGGGCTCGCATGGGATGGCCCTTGCGCGCGAGGGGCGGACGGATAGGGCGCCGGCCCGGCGAGGTCAATCCGTCCTCCCCGACGTATGCTGCGGCGCGTTGCGCGTCGGGCGCCCCTCCTCTATCGCACCCGCGGCGCATCCATTGGGTCATGTCGAAGTGATGGTCGAGGCGAAGAAGGTGATGGGGCGATGAAGGGTCTGGTGACGGTGTTCGGCGGCTCCGGCTTCGTCGGGAGCCAGATCGTCCGCGCGCTGGCGCGGGTGGGCGCGCGCGTGCGCGTGGCGGTTCGCCAGCCCGGGCGCGGCTATCGCCTGCGCATGCTTGGCGACGTCGGCCAGATCGAGGTCGTACAGGCCAATGTCCGCGATGAGGTTTCGGCGGCGCGAGCGCTCGAAGGGGCCGAGGCCTGCATCAACGCCGTGGCGATTCTGTATGAGAGCGGCCGCCAGACCTTCGAGGGCGTGCACGTCGACGGGGCGCGCCGCATCGCGTCGCTCGCCGCCAGCGCTGGCGTCACGCGATTCGTCCACATCTCGGCCATCGGCGCCGACGCGAAGTCCCCGGCCGCATATGGAAGGACCAAGGCGGCGGGCGAGGCGGCGACGCGCGAGGCATTTCCCGGCGCGGCGATCGTGCGCCCCTCGGTGGTCTTCGGTCCGGAAGATCACTTCTTCAACCGGTTCGCGCAGATGGCGACGATCTCGCCCGCCCTGCCCCTGATCGGCGGCGGCCATACGCGCATGCAGCCCGTCTTCGTCGCCGATGTCGGCGCGGCGGTTGCCAAGGCCGTCGGGTCGGACGAGGCGGCTGGCCGGACCTTCGAGCTCGGCGGTCCCGAAGCCTTCACCTTCCGCCGCCTGATGGAGATCATGCTCGAGGTGATCCAGCGCCGTCGGTTGCTGGTCTCAACGCCCTGGCCGGTGGCGGGGGCCCTTGGCGTGGCCGGCGATCTCGTCGCGAAGATCGGCGCGCCGCCGCCGCTGACCACCGATCAGGTGGCCCTGCTGCGAAGCGACAATGTCGTCGCCGCGGGCGCTCCCGGCCTGAGGGAGCTGGGCGTCGAGCCGAACGCCCTGGAAGCGATCATCCCGAGCTATCTCTACCGCTACCGGCGCGGGGGCCAGTACGCGCAACCTCCCGAGGCGCTGTCCGGGGTCTGAAGCCGTCTCGGGTTTCAGGCTTCCGGCGGCGGCCCGACATAGCGGGCCCGCGGGCGGATCAGCGCGCCCGTGGCGAGCTGTTCCATGGCGTGGGCCAGCCAACCGGCCGTCCGCGCGACCGCGAACAGAATGAACGGGGCGTCCGCGGGCAGGGCCAGGCTCCCGGCCATGGCGCTGATGGCGAAATCGACGTTGTCGGGAGCGCCGGCGGCGTCTCGCATGGCGGCCTGCAGGCCGGCATAGGGCTCGGGCGGCGCGAACGCCTTCATCAGGGCGCGCGCCCGCGGATCTCCCTCGGGATAGAGCGGGTGTCCAAAACCGGGCGTCGAGGTCCAGAAGGCGAGCCGCGCCGCCACCGCCTCGCGCGCGCCAAGCCGGTCCGCCTCCGCCGCCAGCCCGGCGACGGCCTCGCTCGCACCGCCATGAAGCGGGCCGGTCAGGGCCGACAACCCTGCCAGGGCGCTCGCCGCGAGGGACGCGCCGGTGGAGGCCGCCACGCGTGCGGCGAAGGTCGAGGGGTTCAGCTCGTGATCGGCCAGAAGCACGAGCGAGCGGCGGATGAGATCCGAGCCGCGCGCGCCGCACGACCAGGCGGCTCCGAGCCGCTCGTGGATCGGACCGCTCTCCACCTTGCCGCAGACGGCGTCCGCCGCGACGTCGAGTAGGGTGGCGGCCTCGACCGCCAGATCGTGGACAGGCCGATCGCGCGCCGGCCTGTCCCTCGCTGCGCGGGCTGACAAGGCCGCGAAGAGCCGCGTCCTCGGCTCCTCGCCCGGCGGCGGCGGCGGACGCAGGCGACTTTGGAGCGGCGGCGCATCGATTCCGCGCAGCAGGCGGGCGACGCCCTCGAAGGTGTGGGTTTCGGCGAGGAGAGTGGCGTCACGCCCGCGATAAAAGAGACGCCCGTCGACGACCGTCGTGATGGCCGATTCCAGCACCGGCTCGCCCCAGGCGATGGCCTCGGCCGCAACGTCGGCCGCCTTGCGGCTGCGGCTGCGGCGGTTCGCGAGGCCGTCGACGTCAGTGGATGAATAGAGGCTGCGCCTGGGATCGCGCGGGTCCGGCTGGGCGCGCAGCCGCCCGCGGCTGACATAGGCGTAGAGCGTCTGGGGCCTGACTCCCAGCCGCTGCAGGGCCTCTTCCGTCGCAATCCAGCTCGTCATCTCATGTTGATCATATTGATCAATCTTGATTGTAGCGCTGCAGGTCGCAATCTCCAACCGGTTCAACTGTGGTTTGGAGCGCAAAGATGTCGAACGCGATCGACGGACTCGAGGGCGTCGTGGCCGCCGAGACAGTTCTCTCGGAAGTGGACGGCGCGGCGGGACGGCTCGTCATCAGAGGCTTTCCCGTCGAAGTCCTGGCGGGGCGGCGCGCCTACGAAGAGGTCCTGCGCCTGCTCTGGGACGGCTTCTTCGAGCCCCTCCCCGACGATCTCGGCCCGGCCCTGGGCCAGGCCCGCGCCAGCGTCTTCCAGGAGGTCGCGGCGCTTGACGGGGGCCTGCGATCGCTCACCCCGATCGAGGCGGCGCGAGCGCTGACGGCGCGGATCGCCGATGGGGACGGACTGGAAGTCGCCTTGCGACTGGTTGCGGCGCCCGCGGTGTTCGTGCCGGCTGTCGTCCGGGCGAAGGCGGGGTTCGCTCCAGTTCCGCCGGACCCGAAAAGCTCACACGCCGCGGACATCCTGAGGATGATTCGGGGCGAGGCGGCGCCGGCGGCCCTGGCGGGGGCGCTGGACGCCTATCTCGTCACCATCATCGATCACGGTCTCAACGCGTCCACCTTCGCCGCCCGCGTGGTGGCCTCGACGCGGGCCGGCCTGGCCTCGGCGGTCCTGGCGGGAATCAGCGCCCTCAAGGGCCCACTGCACGGCGGGGCGCCGGGTCCAGTGATCGAGATGCTCGACGCCATAGGCGATGCGTCCAACGCGACGGCCTGGCTCGAGGCGGCGCTCGACCGCGGCGATCGGCTGATGGGCTTTGGTCACCGCGTCTACAAAGTCCGTGATCCGCGGGCCGACGCGCTCAAGGCGGTCATCCGGGGCCTGGCCCGCGACGGCGCCGCCCTGCCCGGGCGCCTCGCGCTGGCCGAGGCGGTCGAGAACGCGGCGCTGGACGTTCTTCGGGCGCGCAAGCCCGGCCGGTCGCTCGACGTCAATGTCGAGCTCTATACGGCCCTCCTGCTCGAGGCCCTCGACTTCCCGCCGGACGCCTTCACCGGCGTCTTCGCCATGGGTCGCGCCGGGGGGTGGATCGCCCACGCGCGTGAACAGGTCCTGGGAGGACGGCTGATCCGGCCACAGTCGCGCTATGTGGGGCCCCGTCCGCTCGAAGCCGCCTAGACTTACGGTGCGGCCCGGCCCGCTCGCGCCAAGCCTTTGGCCGAGGGGCGGAAGATACTCTAGGGTCGCCCCATGTCGCAGCCCAAACCCGGTCTGGCCGAAACCGCCGCCCTGACGCGCAGCGTCACGGCGTTGTCGATCGGCACGGCCGCCGTGCTGCTGGTAATGAAGGGCGTCGTCTGGGCGTTCAGCGGATCGGTGGCCCTGATGGCCTCGACCGCCGATTCGGGCCTGGACCTCATCGCGTCGGCGGCGACCTTCTTCGCCGTGCGCTACGCCGCCGTCCCGCCGGACGAAGACCACCGATTCGGTCATGGCAAGGCGGAGGCTTTCGCCAGCCTCCTGCAGGCGGGACTGGTGTTCGCCTCGGCCGCATTGATCCTGCAGGAGGCCGTCCGACACCTGATTAATCGGGCGCCGGTCAGCCACGAAACGTGGGCGATGGGTGTCATGGCGGTCTCGATCCTGGCCACCGGCGCCCTCGTCGTCGCCCAGACGCGCATGCTGCGTCGCGCCAGTTCGGTCGCCGTCTCTGGCGATCGCGTCCACTACCTGGCCGACCTCGCCTCGAATCTCGTCGTTATGGCGGGTGTCGCCGGGTCGGCCCTGCTCCACGCGCCGGCGCTGGACGTGGCCGCGGGACTTGCGGTGGCAGGTCTGCTTTTGTGGGGCGCCATCGCGGTGTTCAGAGAAGCTTCCGCGCAGCTGATGGACCGGGAACTCCCCGACGAAGCGAGAGCGCAGATCATCGGGCTGGTGGCGGAAGACCCGCGAATCGCCGAGGTCCACCAGCTGCGCACCCGGGCCTCGGGGCCGATTACCCACATTCAGATGCACGCCGCGCTCGATCCGAACCTGACCCTGGAGGCGGCGCACCAGGTCGTCGTCGCTGCGGAGCTCAGAATCCTCACGGCCTTTCCCACCGCCGACATCCTGATCCATGCAGACCCCCACGGGCGCGCCGAGCCCCACGGCGGCGCTTTCGCGGAGCGAAGCGGCGGCTGAAGGTCCGGGATCAGAAGATTGTTGCGGCGCATTTTGCCGCGGCCGTGGATTTGAGTATAGCCGCGATCAGCGAACATGAACGTCGTCCGCACCCTCCACCATTTCCCGCTCGACCCGGCTTCACGCCAGGTCCGCCTGTCGCTGGGCGAAAAGCGCCTGCCGTTCGAGGAGGTGCTGGTCCGCTATTGGGAGCAGCCCAAGGCGTTCGCCCAGCTCAACCCGTCGGGGCTCACGCCCGTTCTGGTGGAGCGCGCCGGCGAGGGCGAGGTAGTGATCTGCGAGTCGCGCGCGATCCTGGAGCACCTCGAACAGGCTGCGCCTGAACACGACCTCCTGGGAGCCACCATCTCGGATCGGGCCGAGACGCGCCGGCTGATTCAGTGGTTCGACCGCAAGTTCGACAACGAGGTCAACGCCTACCTGCTCCACGAGAAGCTCGAGAAGCGGCTGCTCAAGCTCGGCGCGCCCGACCTCTACAACATGCGCCAGGGACGCGACGCCCTGCGTGACCATCTCGTGTACATGGAGCGCCTTCTTCAGTCGCGCGACTGGCTCGCCGGCCGGCGATTGAGCCTCGCGGATTTCGCGGCGGCCTCCAATATTTCGGTGCTCGACTATTTCGGGGACGTGCCCTGGCGCGACTTTCCGGCAGTCAAGACATGGTACATGCGCATCAAGTCGAGACCCGCCTTCCGACCCCTGCTCGCCGATCGCTGGCCGGGGCTAGCCCCAGCCAGCTACTATGACGACCTCGACTTCTGAGGCCGCCAAGGCCTGGATCCGGCAGCGCGCCGAAAGTCTTGGATTCGAGGCCTGCGGCTTCGCTTCGGCCCAGGCGCCGTGGGACGCTGGCGAGCGTCTTAGAGCCTTTCTGCATGAGGGCCGCCACGGATCGATGGACTGGATGGCCCGCACGGCGAGCCGGCGCGAACATCCCACGCGGATGTGGCCGGACGCGCGAAGCGCCATTGTCCTGGGCCTGAACTATGGCCCCGCGAGCGATCCGCGTGAGGCTCTCGCCGCGTCGGACCGGGGCGCGATCTCCGCCTACGCCTGGAACCGGGACTATCACGAGCTGATCAAGGGGCGACTGAAGACCCTGGGCGGCCAGATCGCCCGGCGCTGGTCCTGTGAAGCCAAGGTGTTCGTCGACACCGCGCCCCTGATGGAAAAGCCCCTTGCAGAGCGCGCCGGCGTCGGATGGCAGGGCAAGCACACCAACCTGGTCTCGCGCCAATACGGGTCGTGGCTGTTCCTCGGCTCGATCCTGACAAGTCTGGAGATCGAGCCGGACGCGCCCGAGGAGGACCATTGCGGCGCCTGCCGGGCCTGCCTCGATGTCTGTCCAACCCAGGCCTTCCCCGCCCCCTACCAGCTCGATGCGCGACGGTGCCTCTCGTACCTCACGATCGAACATGACGGCCCGGTCCCCGAGTCTTTCCGCGCCGCCATGGGCAACCGCATCTATGGATGCGACGACTGCCTCGCGGTCTGCCCGTGGAACAAGTTCGCCTCGGAGGCGCACGAGACCGCCCTGCATGCGCGAGAGAGCCTGCGCTCGCCCTCGCTCGAAGTTCTCTGCGACCTGGACGACGCGGCGTTCCGCAAGCTCTTCGCGGGCAGCGCCGTGAAGCGGATCGGGCGCGACCGCTTCGTCCGCAACGTCCTCTATGCGATCGGCAATTCGGGCGAATCGAAGCTCGCCGCGGCGGCGGCCCGACGCCTGCAAGACGACTCGCCCACGGTTCGCGACGCAGCCGCCTGGGCTCTGCGACAGCTTGCCACATAACCGTAGGCCGAACGGCCGGCGGCAAAAGCTGAGCTGGAACGTTGAAAGGCTGATGGATCCGACGATCGCCGATCGCCACCCCTTCGCCCTCCCGGCCGGGACCCGGGCGATGATCCTGCGGCGGTCGCGTCGGTGGCTAAATGCCGCAGCGATCAATCCGATCGAAGCGCAGCGAAACAGCTAGGAGCGGAGCATGGCTGTTTCCCTTCGGCAAGACGGCGCCCAGGAAGGCTCGAGCGATCTCAGCTCCGTGGCCGGGCTCCTGAGGATGTTCTACGTCTCCGAGGTCTATGGCGTGGCGGCGAACGCCTACATGCAGCGCGAATACCGCAACCTCACGCCGGACAACCGCCGGAAGATGGAAGCCTGTCGCCTCCTGATGATCGAGACGGCCGAGAGGCTGCGGGCGCACCAGGCGCAAACGCTTCGGGTCGAGGTCCGGCCGCCCACGCGCGCCGAAGAGATGGCCCCCCTGATCGCCTCGCTTCCGCACGGAACCTGGCATCAGCGCCTGCTCGCCCTGGAGGACGTTTCGGTGCGCGGCGTGGAGGCCTATCGCAAGCTGCGCGGCATCTACGGCGAGGCCGAACCCCACCTTTGCGCGTTCCTGATCGCCAAGGAGATCGCCGTGCGCGACTTCGCGCGCGACGAGTTGGATGGCGAGACCGAGACTTCGATCGAGCGGATCGTGGCCCTGCTCAGCTCCGAATCGCAGGCCGCCCTCGCCCAGTTCGACGCGAAGACGCCCCCGTCGGGACCTCAGACAGCGCGGGGCGGGTAACCCTTCTCGCGCAGAGCGTCCATGATCTCCTGGGTATGCTGAGCGTCCCGGGTCTCGATCATCACATCGAACTCCGCGCCCTTTGCGGGCACATCCAGCGCCAGGCGGTTGTGGGCCACTTCCAGGATGTTGCCGCCGAGGCTGCCGATCGTTTCCGACACCGTGGCCAGGAGGCCAGGACGGTCATCGCCGACGATGCGCAGGGAGACCAGCCGCTGGGCCCGGACCAGTTCGCGGGTGAGGACCGACGCCAGCAGCCGCGGATCGATATTCCCGCCGGTGACGATGAGACCGCAGACCTTGCCGCGGAACCGCTCCGGATAGGCCAGCAGGGCGGCGAGCGAGGCGGCGCCTGCCCCCTCGGCCACCGTCTTCTCCACATTGCAGTAGAGGGCGACCGCGCGTTCGAAGAAGGGCTCTTCGAGCAGCAGCACCTCTTCGATCAGGGGCCTGGCGACAGCATAGGTGAGGGCGCCCACCGCCTTCACTGCAATCCCCTCGGCGATCGTCTGGCCCCCGCAGGGCGCATTGAGGCCGCGCATCCGGGCGGTGAACGAAGGGTACATGGCCGGCTCGACCCCGATCACCCGGATGTCAGGCTTTATCGCCTTGGCCGCCGTGGCGACGCCGCTGATCAGGCCGCCGCCCCCGATGGGCACAGGCAGGATTTCGAGGTCTGGCGCCGCTTCGAGCATCTCCAGCGCCACCGTCCCCTGGCCGGCCATGACCGCCGGGTCGTCGAACGGATGGACGAAGACGAGGCCGCGCTCGTCCCGCAGCTCGAGCGCCCGCTCGTAGGCGGCGTCGTAACCTTCGCCGTCGATCACCACCTCCGCGCCGAACTCCCGGGTCTGCTGCACCTTCACGTGTGGCGTGCCTCGGGGCATCACGATGGTGACCGGCACGCCGAGCCGCTCGCCGTGATAGGCGAGGCCCTGGGCGTGATTGCCGGCCGAGGCGGCGATCACTCCCCGGCGACGCTCCTCTTCGGTCAGGCTGAGAAGGCGGTTGAGCGCGCCCCGCTCCTTGTAGGAGGCGGTGAACTGCAGGTTCTCGAACTTCACCCACACCTCGGCTCCCGTGATGCGCGAGAGCGTCCGCGACGGGCGGCAAGGGGTGCGTTCGACATGACCGGCGAGTCGCTCGGCCGCAGCTTGGATGTCGTCGAAGGAAAGGGTCATGGCCGCCCTCCCCTAGAACATGACGTGCCGCAACGCACGCAGTGAGGGTGAGGCTCAGGCCACTCCGGCCCTAAGCAGGTCATGCATGTGCACGGCCCCGACGAGTCGGTCGTTCTCGCACACGAAGACGAGCATGATGGGCTTGGGACCATCATTCATCAGCCGCAGCGCCTCTGCGGCCAGGAGGGTCGGCTCGACCCACACCGGGGTGCGCGACATGTGCTCGAAGACCCGCGCGGAGATCTCGGCGCGGCCCATTGCGCGGCGCAGGTCGCCATCGGTGAAGGCGCCGACCAGCCGGCCGTCATCGTCGACGACCGCCGCGCCGCCGCAACGACCCCGGGTCAGCTCGAAGATCGCCTCGGAGAGCGTCGCCACCTCCGGAAGCGTCGGAAGGTCCGAGCCCTTGAGCATCAGGTCGCCGACCGTGACGAGGCGCGCCCCCAGCCGGCCACCGGGGTGGAATTCCCGGAAGCGGGAAGCGGAAAAGCCGCGCCCTTCGAGCAGGGCGATGGCGAGCGCATCGCCGAAAGCCATCTGCATGGTGGTGGAGGTGGTCGGGGCAAGACCGATCGGGCACGCCTCCTCGGCGCGTGGCAGCACCAGGGCGATGTCGGCCGCGCGCGCCAGTGCGCTGCCGCGTTCCGAGGTCATGGCGATCAGCGGAACCGCGAAGCGCTTGGCGTATCCGATCACGTCGCGAAGCTCGGGCGTCTCGCCCGAGAGGGACAGGGCGAGGAGGACGTCGCCATCGGCGACCATGCCGAGGTCGCCGTGGCTGGCTTCGGCCGGATGGAGGAAGAAGGCCGGCGTTCCGGTCGAGGCGAGGGTGGCGGCGATTTTCCGCGCCACGTGACCGCTCTTGCCCATCCCGGTCACGACGACGCGTCCGCGCGCGGCCGTGATCGTTTCGACCGCCTCTCCCAGCGACTTCGAGAGCCCCCTCCGCAAGGCCTCCACAAGGGCGTGCAAACCTTCGATCTCCGCTTCCACCGCTCGCACGGCGGAGGCGGACGGATCGACTTCGCGGACGATCTTGGGGGGCGGGGTCACGATGGCGTTTCGCGGCTTCGGCTGTATTGAGGACGCACGATTGGGGACGCTAGAGGTTGCTTGTCGATGCCCATGGCGACCAAAGCAAGGCGCGAACGCCAGGTCGCCGGCCAGGGCGCCGGGCGTTGACCTCGCCGCCCCGCCGCCGCGCGGTGATCTTCGACCGGGACGGCGTGCTGAACATCGATCACGGCTATGTCGGCCAGGTCGAACGCCTGGAGTGGATACCCGGCGCGCGCCGGGCGATTCGCCGCATCAACGACGCCGGAGTGCTGGCCATCGTCGCCACCAACCAATCGGGGGTGGCGCGGGGCTTTTTCAGCGAGGCCGACGTGGGCGGCGTCCACCGCGCCATGCAGGAGGCCCTCGAGCGAGAAGGCGCCAGGATCGACGCATTCTATGTCTGCCCGTTCCACGACGAAGCCGCCGACCCCGCCTACGCCCACCCCGACCATCCCGACCGGAAGCCCAATCCGGGAATGCTGCTGCGCGCCATCTCCGACTTCGACCTCGATCCCGCAGATACAGTGATGATCGGAGACCAGGGCCGCGACCTCGAGGCGGCGCGGCGCGCAGGGATCGCCGGCGTGCTCTTCACCGGAGGGGATCTCGACGCCTTCGTGGAGTCCACGCCGGCAGTCGCCAGACTGCTGAGGCGTTAGGCCGCATCGCGAACGAAGTGGAAACCGATTCGCCAGTAAGCGAGGGACGTTTGGCGAAAGGCGACGACGGTTGGCGCGAAATGATCGGTTACAGGGATTGTATCGCGTGCCGTCAGACGCGGCCGTATCTCGGGACTGCATGATTCCATTCATCGATCTCGCCGCGCAACAGGCCCGCCTCCGGCCGCGTATCGACGCCGCCATCGCCCGGGTCCTCGCCCACGGCGCCTATGTGATGGGCCCCGAGGTTCGCGAGCTCGAATCCCGCCTCGCCGCGTTCTGCGGAGCCAGGCTCGCGCTGTCGTACGCGAACGGCACGGACGCCCTGGCGCTGCCTCTGATGGCCTGGGGCGTTGGACCCGGCGATGCGGTGTTCTGCCCCTCGTTCACCTTCGCCGCGACGCCGGAAGTCGCGCCCTGGAGCGGGGCCGAACCGGTGTTCGTGGACATCCGGCCGGATACCTACACGATCGATCCGGACCATCTCGAGGAAACCATCGAGGCGATCGAGGCGGAGGGGAGACTTCGCCCGAAGGCCGTGATTGCGGTCGATCTCTTCGGCCAGCCCGCGGACTACCCGCGGCTCTCCAAGATCTGTCGGCGCCACGGTCTCAAGCTGATCGCCGATTCCGCCCAGGGCTTTGGGTGCACACTCAATGGCGAGCACCCCATCCGGTGGGCCGACGCGGTGACCACCAGCTTCTTCCCGGCCAAGCCACTCGGCTGCTACGGCGACGGCGGCGCGGTGCTCACCGATGACGCGGACCTCTGGGAGCGGATGGACTCGCTGCGGATCCACGGCAAGGCGGTCCCGAGCGATGGTCTCGTCAACGGGCACGACCCCAAGTACCTCAACGCCAGGATCGGGATGAATTCGCGCCTCGACACGATTCAGGCGGCGATCCTCCTCGAGAAACTGGCGGTTTTCGAAGATGAAATCGCCCGGCGCCAGCCGATCGCCACGCGCTACGACGATGGGCTTGTCGACGTCTGCGTCCAGACTCCGATCGTGATCCCTGGCGGCCGCTCGACCTGGGCCCAGTACGTGGTGGAGCACCGAAGCCGCGACGGTCTCGCCGAGCACCTGAAGACCCGCGGCGTCCCCACCGCGGTCTACTATCCGGTGCCGATGCATCGACAGCGGCCCTATGCGGGCTTCGCTCAGGGCCCGGGCGGCCTGCCCGTCTCCGACGCCAAGGCGCAGACGGTGATCGCCCTACCGATGCACGCGTACCTGACGCCCCAGGTCCAGGACGAAATCGTCGAGGGCGTGCGCGAGTTCAACGGCTAACCCCAGAGCGCGTTAACGCGCTCTGGCATTTTGACTTGGCGCGCTTTCTCTCGGCGAACCAGTTCTCACTTCGCCGGAAAGCGCCCAGGACTCACCCGGCCGGGGGCAGCATCCGCTCCAGGCTCGCCAGTTCGTCCGCCTCCCTCGCCGGCTTGTCCCAGCGGATCCGGTTGATGCGCGGAAAGCGCATCGCCACGCCGGACTTGTGCCGGCCCGAGCGCTGCAGCCCCTCGAACGCCACCTCCAGCACCAGGCCGAAGTCCTGGTCGGCCCGGACCTGGCGCACTGGCCCGAACCGCTCGGTCGTGTGCTCACGCACGAAGGCGTCGAGTTGCTTCAGCTCCTCGTCCGTGAAGCCGAAATAGGCCTTGCCCACCGGGGTGAGGCTGCGACGCCCCGTCTCGTCTTCGCGCCAGACGCCGAAGGTGAAGTCGGAATAGAAGCTCGAACGCTTCCCGTGCCCACGCGCGGCGTACATCAGGACTGCGTCAATGAGATGCGGGTCGCGCTTCCACTTGAACCACGGGCCCTTTGGCCGACCGGCCTGGTAAATCGAGTCCCACCGCTTGAGCATCACCCCTTCCGCCCTGGTGGGATCGCCCGGCGGCGGCGCCGCGCGCAGGGCCGCGAGTTCCCCCCAGTCCGCGAATGGCTGCAGGGGGGATAGGTCGATACGGCCGCTGCGACTATCCGCGACGATCCGCTCGAGCCGGTCGCGGCGCTCGCCGAAGGGCAGGTGGCGAACGTCGAGTTCGCCATCGAGGAGGACGTCATAGGCGCGCACGCCAGCCGGATACTGCGCCATCAGCTTCGCATCGGTGGTCTTGCGGTTGAGCCGCTGCTGTAGCTCGCCGAACGGCGCGACCTCGCCGTCGCGCAGGATGAGCAGTTCCCCGTCGATCACGCCCTCGAAGTCGAGCGCCTCGAGCACGTCTGGGAAGGCTCCCGAGATCAGATCTCCGGTCCGGCTGTAGAGCCGGCGCTCGCCACGCTCGTTGACCGCCTGCACGCGGATGCCATCCCACTTCCACTCGGCCGCGTAGTCGGCCGGGTCGAGCCTGGCGAAATCGACGGCCTCGTCGATGGCCTGGGCCAGCATCGCCGGCCTAAAGCGCCCTGGCGCCTCGGTGGTCGGGCGCTCGGCGCGGCCCTCCAGCCAGGCGAACAGGTCCTCGTAGGGCGGGGAGATCGCGTGCCAGATCTCCTCCACCTCGGAGACCGCGACGCCACCGAGGTCGGCCGCCGCCTGCTTGGCGAGGCGCGCGGAGAGCCCCACGCGCAGGGCCCCGGTGAGCAACTTCAAGAGGGCCCACCGGCCATCGACGTCGAGCGCGTCGAGCCAGCCCTCGATCAGGCCCTCCACCTCCGAGCGGGCGGCGTGGGAGAGCGCGTCGACCACCTCCGACAGCTCCGGTTCGCGATTGGCGCCCGGCTGCGCCGGCCAGACCAGAGCCACCGTCTCGGCGAGGTCGCCGACATAGTCGTAGGACCAGCCAAACAGCACCGGATCCATCCGCCCCTCGACCGCACGACGGATCGCCGCCGGCTTGGCGGCCGAGAAGCTCAGCGCTCCAGTGAGCGTCGCCAGCGCCCAGCCGCGGTCCGGATCGGGCGTCTGGCGCAGGAAGTCGCGCACGAGCGTGAGCTTGGCGTTGCGCGAGGCGGTGTAGGAGAGCCGGTCCAGCAGGTGCGAGAAGGCGCGCATGGCGATGGATATATGCCCGCCATGGCGACGACTATGAACCGGGCGGGGCCTGTGGGACGGCGAAGATCCGTCCCAGGGCCTGGGGAACCTGACCCCGCCCGGCCATGAGGAATGCTCAGTAGCCCGGCCCCGTCGGGGTCGTCGTCGTCGGCGTGCTCGACGGCGGGGTGTATGTGCCCGGCAGGTCGATGCGGCCGTAGAGGCCATGGGCCTCCGCGCTTGGTCCTGCAGCAAAGAACAGGGTCGTTGTCGGCTGGTTGTCCGCGCCGTTACCGAACCCGATACCCCACAAGCCCGGCAGAACGACGTTGGCGCCGGACGTGTTCGTCAGCTTGCCGATAAAGGCGCCGGTGCTGAGATTGTAGGCGCTGATGGTGCCGTCGCCGAAGTTGCCGACCAGCAGGTCGCCGCTCAAAGCGCCGAAATTGGAGGGCGCGATCGCCAAGCCCCACGGCGCATTGAGGTTTCCGCCAGGCGCGTCGAAGCGCATGATGAACTTTCCAGTCGCGTCGAACTCGTCGACGAAACCAAGGCCGGCGCCGTCCTGCTCGTTGATGATTGGGGCGGCCTGGCCAGGCGCCTGTTCCGCATAGGCGACAAAGACCATGTTGTTGAGGACTTGCACATTGAACGGTGCGTAGCCGGCGGGAAGATTGGGATCGACGAACCCGTTGGCCACCGTCGTGGGCTGGAAGCTCGAGTTGAACACATCGATTTTGCCGGTGGCGAAATCGGCGGCCAACAGCAGACTTTGGCCGCCGGAGGGCGTGAGGATAGTTACGCCCTTGTAGACCGCGGTGGCGCTGTTATCGACAGCGGTGAAAGCCGCAGTGCCTTGCGCCCACCCCGCGATCGTGCCGTCCTCACCGACGAAGATGAAGGCTGCTGGTGTCGTGGAGCCGGCTGGACCGATGCCGAAGCCGCTGGTGGGATTGAACACTATGCCCGTGGGGTTGGCGCCCGGGAGTTTGTTGGGGTTGTTCGCTCCCGCCGGGATCGTCACCACCAGGCTCTGGATCACGCCGTTGCCGTCATAGAGGGTCGACTTGTTGGTCCCGTTGTCGGCCACCCACACGTCCTGCCCGGGTGCAAAGGCGATGCCCCAGGCGTCGACGAGGTTCGGGTCCTGGACGAGGGCCATGCCAGCCTGGTCCGACACGAGGTTCGTGACCGAGTAACCAGATGAGGTCGGGGTCGGGGTCGGCGTGGGGGTGGGGGCCGGAGTCGGAGTCGAAGTCTGCATCGGATCCGTCGCAGCGGTGCTACCGCCGCCCCCTCCGCCGCAACCCGCGAGGGCGATGGCCGATGCGCCCACCGCGAGGCAGGCGAGGCGTGAATATGTCTTCATCATCTATTGATGCTCCACGGGAATCCGGATCGAGCGATTCTCGCCCGCCTATGGGTTCCCGAGCGCGGCTGAACGGTTCAAACCGGCCGCGCTTTTTGGGAGTCGCCTGAGGAGTGGGTCAGTCCTCCTCGTCCTCGTAGCCGACGAGGGCGAGGGCGCGGGCCTCGAACCCCTGTAGGGAGCACCAGCGCGCCAGGGCCTCCTCGCGGCCGTGGGTGATCCACACCTCGCCCGGATGCAGCTCCTCGATCGTGGCCGTGAGCTCGTCCCAGTCGGCGTGATCGGACACGATCAGCGGCAGCTCGACGCCCCTCTGCCGGGCGCGGGCGCGGATGCGCATCCAGCCGGACGCGAAGGCGGTCACCGGATCGGGGAAGCGCCGCTCCCAGGGCGTGGTCAGGGCCGAGGGCGGAGCCAGGACGATCTCGCCCGCGAAGTGGCTCCGGGTCCCTGTGGTGGCGCCCTCGAGCGGACCGAGAGCGACGCCGAACTCTCCATAGAGCGCGTTCAGCCGCTCGAGGGCGCCATGCACGGGGATGGGACGGTCCCAGCCCGCGAGGCGCAGCAGGGCGATGAGGCGCTGCGCCTTGCCCAACGCATAGGCGCCGACCAGATGGCAGCGCTCGGGAAATTGCTCCACCGAGGCCAGCAGGCTGGCGATCTCCTCGGCGGCGGGCGGATGGCGGAAGACCGGCAGGCCAAAGGTCGCCTCGGTCACGAACACGTCGCAGAGGACCGGCTCGAACGGGGCGCAGGTGGGATCGGCGCGGCGCTTGTAGTCGCCGCTGACGACGATCGTCAGGCCCTTCCACCTCACTACAACCTGGGCCGAGCCGAGCACGTGTCCCGCCGGGACGAGGGTGACCTCGACGCCGTCGCGCGACCATGTCTCGCCATAGGCGAGCGGCTGGACCGATCCGGCGAAGTCCTCGCCATAGCGCGCGGCCATGATCGCCAGGGTGGCCGGGGTCGCCGCGACGCGACCGTGGCCGGCGCGCGCATGATCGCCGTGACCATGGGTGATCACCGCGCGATCCACCGGCCGCACGGGGTCGATGTAGAAGTCCCCGGGGGCGCAGTAGAGCCCTGCGGGCTTCGGACACAGCAGCGTTTCGGGCCGGATCACCTTGGCGATATAGGCGGGAGCGCGATTATCCCTATAACGGATCCATGACCTCGACCCCGTCGACCCCGGCCCTGGAGAGCTTGGCCGAGCTTGGGATACGGATGGCCCAGGGCACGCCGCAGGCCCTGGCGCTCGGCTTCCGGACCGTCTCCGCCGTCCCGGGCGAGGCGGTGATGGCGGTGCCATGGCGCGAGGATCTCGTAGGGGATCCGCAGAGCGGCGTCATCGCAGGGGGCGTGATCACCACCCTGCTCGACCACGTGTGCGGCATGGCCGTGTCCTCGCTGGCTCTGCAGGCGCGGGGCGTCTCCAGCCTGGCGACCTTGGACCTGCGCATCGACTACACGCGGGCGGCCGAGCCGCGGCGGGAGATCTTCGCCCGCGCCCACTGCTACAAGCTCACCGCCTTGATTGGCTTCGTGCGCGCCGCGGCCTGGGAGGCGGACGAGGCGGATCCGGTGGCCACCGCTCAGGCGGCGTTCGCCCTCACCTCGGCGCCCTCCCAACTCGGGGCGAAGCGGTGAGCGAGGCTCGGGAAACTCGGCTGGAGCGTCTGCTGGCCGACGTGCCGTACATGCGGTTCCTGGGCATGACCGCCGATCTCGCCGGCGACGAGATGACCGCAACCCTGCCCTTTTCCCACCACCTGGTTGGCAATCCGATCCTGCCGGCCCTGCACGGTGGGGTGATCGGCGCCTTCCTCGAGATGACGGCCCTCTGCCAGCTCATCCTGCTGGAGCCTCTGCGTCGCCAGCCGCGCACCATCGACGTCACGATCGAGTACCTGCGACCCGGCCGCGCGCTGACCACCTACGCCCGCGCCGATGTGCGCAAGATCGGCCGGCGCATCGCCAACGTCCATGTCGAAGCCTGGCAGGAAGCGCGCGCCCAACCCGTCGCCGCGTTGCGGGGACACTTCATGCTCAGCCCCTCGGAGGCGGCGGCTTGACCGGCCTCGTTCCGAAGTCAGCCTGCCCCTTCATTCGGACGTCGCGGCTGGTCCTGCGTCCCCACGCGCCGGAGGACTTCGACCGCTCTCTCGCTCTGTGGTCGGACCCGGAGGTGATGCGCCATATGGGCGGACGCCCCTTCACTCCCGAGGAGGTCTGGCGGCGGATGCTCGCCTATGCCGGCCTCTGGTCGATGCTGGGCTATGGATACTGGCTGATCCAGGACGCCGCGTCGGGAGACTCCATCGGAGAGGCAGGTCTGGCCGACTTTCACCGGCCGTTCGCCACCGATTTTGCGCCCGAGGCCGGATGGATGCTGACGCCGTTCGCCCAAGGCAAGGGCCTGGCGTTCGAGGCGATGACGGCCATCCTCCAATGGGCCGAAGAGACGCTCCCTCACCGCCACACGGTCTGCATCATCAGCCCCGAAAACTCGCCCTCCCTGCGCCTTGCCGCGCGCCTAGGCTATCGACAGACCGGGCGCTCGCCGTACGGCGAGCGGGACGTGGTCCTGCACGAGCGCTGATAGAGCCGATCCTCAGGGCGGGTGGAGAACAACTGCCTGCGGGACCGGACGCTGGCCGTTCTCCTCGGGCGCCTGCCAGAAGGCGAGGGTCAGGAGCGGCTGCAGGTGGGGAAAGGCCGCCACGCCGAGCAGGGCCGCCGCGAGCCAGCCCACGAGGCCGAGCTTGCTCCTGTTGCGGGTCACGCCGCCGAACCGTTCGCCGGCCGTCATGCGACGGGCGCACCACACGCACACCCGCTGCTCGAGCCATTCATTGCGATAGAGGAACGCGCCGGACAGCCATACGTCCGGCCCGGTCTGGACGCTCGCCCGGTCATCCGCGGTCAGGAAGACCCGCGTGACGATCCGCGAGCGCCAGGCCGTCATTTCCTCTGCCGGCGTCTCGTAGTCGCAGCTTTCGCAGGTCTCGGTGCGCCTGCCCATGACTGGAGTGTCGCTCCGGCGGGCCTCCGGGTCGAGAGCCCTCCAGACCTTGACCGGCTCTGCGGCGCAAGCCATTGCCCCGTCAGGGGGATTGGAGAGGACGATGAAGCGCGTGATGTGGGCGGCCGCGGCGGCCCTGATGGCCGTCGGCGGCGTGGCGAGCGCCCAGAAGGCGCAGCCCCAGGCGGATCCGGCGCGGCTCTCGGACCACATCAAGACCCTCTCCTCCGACGCCTTCGAGGGCCGCGCCCCGGCCACCGAGGGAGAGCGCAAGACGATCGCCTACATTTCCGCCCAGTACAAAGCCCTGGGCCTCGCGCCGGCCGGCGACCACGGGACCTATCTCCAGGACGTGCCGCTGCGCCGCTTCGTGACCCCCGGCCCGATCACGGTCGGCCTCACCGAGGACGGGCGCCCGCACCCACTCAAGGAGCTGGACGACGTCGTCGTCCACACCCTGCTTCCGACCAGCCACGTCAATGTGAGGAACGCGCCCCTCGTCTTCATCGGCTACGGGGTCGATGCGCCGGAGCGGCAGTGGGACGACTTCAAGGGCGTGGATCTGAAGGGCAAGGTCGCAGTGGTCCTGGTCAATGATCCCGACTTCGAAATGGACCCGTCGAACCCGCTCTATGGGCGGTTCGAGGGCAAGGCCGAGACCTACTATGGCCGGTGGACCTACAAGTACGCCGAGGCGGCCAAGTACGGCGCGATTGGCGTGCTTATCGTCCATGAGACCGCGCCGGCCTCCTACGGCTGGGCGACGGTGAAGAATTCGAACTCCCAGCCCCAGTTCGACATCGTGCGCAGCGATCCGCGCCAGCTGCATCCGTTGGTCGAGGGCTGGATCCAGCGCGACGTCGCCGTGCAAATGTTCAAGGCCGCGGGCCTGGACTTCGAAGCCGAGAAGAAGAAGGCCCAGAGCGAGGACTTCCACCCTGTGGCGCTCAAGGGCGAGACCTTCTCGGCCGACTACGCGGTGCAGACCTCGACCATCGTCACGCACAACGTGATCGGCAAGCTGACCGGGACGCGCTGGCCCGGCGAGGCCATCCTCTACGGCGCCCATTGGGACCACCTTGGAATCGGCCCCCCCGACGCGCGCGGCGACCGGATCTACAACGGCGCAGTGGACAACGCTTCGGGAGTGGCCAGCGTGCTGGAGCTGGCGCGCCTCTTCGCCCAGGCGCCGCGGACCGAGCGGAGCGTCTACTTCATCGCCTTCACCAGCGAGGAGAAGGGGCTGCTGGGCTCGGAATACTACGCCGCCCACCCGGTGACGCCGCTGGCGACGACAGTGGCCTTGCTCAACTTCGACGTCATGAACCTCAACGGGAAGGCGCGCGACACCGCCCTGCGCGGCAACGCCAAGTCCGGGCTGGACGACCTCGTGGCGCAGTTCGCCGCCGAGCAGGGCCGCAGCGTCACACCGGAAGCGCATCCGGAATCGGGCAGCTTCTTCCGCGCCGACCACTTCTCTCTGGCCAAGGCTGGCGTCCCGGCCATCACGCTGAGCGGGGGCACGGACCTCGTGAACGGCGGCCGAGCGGCGGGCGAGGCGGCCTATCGCGACTATACCGCTCACCGCTACCACCAGCCCGCTGACGAATGGCGTCCCGACTGGGACTACAGCGGCGCTGCGCAGGACATCGCCCTCTATTACGACCTGGGGCGCTACCTGGCCGAGCACCAGATCTGGCCGGACTGGAAAGCCGGCTCGGAGTTCAAGGCGGCGCGCGACGCGACGGCGGCGGCGCGGAAGTAGGAGCAGATCCGCCTGGATCTCGCTGGCTCGAGTTCCAAATCGCCCGACGCGTTGTGTCGTCAATCCAGCGCTGGCGGGTCGCTTGCCGCGACGGCGCCCATCTTCGCTCCGGATCGTAAACTTTCTTGACGTATGTACATATACGCACGAATGTTTCGTTCGTGGGGCTTCCGGCATGCGGATGGCCGCGCCAAGCCGGGATGTAGCCCTCTGCGCACACCTACGGGCGTGCTGCTAGTACAGAGGTGGCTGACATGAGTAGCGTACGCGATCTTTTACGTAAAACCGCAATAGTAGGCTTGCTAGGCGCCACCCTTCCCGTCTTTGTTCTCCCGAGCACAGCCAACGCGGTGCGTATCTTCGGGATAAACATCTACAGCCTGCACTGGTACACCGACGGCGCTGTCGACCAGGACGGCAACTACTACACCTTCAGCACGCTGGGCACGATCATCGACCCACCATCGTCGTCGGACCTGACCAGCCTGACCATCTCGATGAAGTACAATCCATCGCTGTACACCTTCGATCCGTCCCTCAGCGGCCCGCTGGGGGTCTTCTCTGTGGGAGGCGATTCCCCGCCCGTCAGCCCGGGTGTCGGGACCCAGCCGCTTCAGCAGTTGCCGTCCACCGGGTACAGCATAGGAACGACCCTCCCGGGATCCACCCTGACCTACACCGTGGCCGGCGGTGTGGTGACCGTGCACTATAATTTCGCAGCAACCCCCGTCTCGACGACCACTGACGTCAACGCCTTCTATCTCGACTTCGATCTCGTCACCCCGAGGCGGATCGACGGGGCCACGAGCACCGTGACCTATCTGGCCACCGCCCCCGGTCAGTTCACCCAACTCGCGGGAGGCTGCACGACGGTGGCGGGAGCGGCGAATTGCGGCAGCGCCAGCCCGACTGTGGGAACGAACTTCACCTTCTCCATTCCCGAGCCCGCGGCCTGGGCGATGATGCTGCTCGGGCTCGGTTCGGTGGGGGCGGCCGTGCGATTCCACCGACGCGGAACGGTAGCCACGCCAGCCTAAAACGTCCGCGGGTCAGGCGGCCACGCTGACCGGCCGTTGACCCCGCGGCGGCCCCGGACTACCCGCTTCCCATGCTGAAGGGCCTCACCCCACTGGCGCGGGCGGCGCGGCCGTGGCCGTTCGAACAGGCGCGAAACCTGCTGGCCAGGATCCTGCGCGTGCGCCTGGCGGAGGACGAGCGGGACCTCGCCTCCGCCCTGTTCGAACAGGGCAAGTTCGCGGAGGCGGTGGCGAGCCTCCCGGCCCTGGGTCGCCCCGTGCTCTTCCAGACGGGCTATGGCGCCTCGGGCCTGCCGCATATCGGCACATTCAACGAGGTCGCCCGCACGACCATGGTGCGCAACGCCTTCCACACGCTGACCAACGACGCCTTTCCCACGCGCCTTATTTCGTTTGCCGACGACATGGACGCTCTGCGGAAGGTTCCGGAGAACGTACCCAACCGCGAACTCCTGGCCGAGGACCTCGGCAAGCCGCTGACCGTCGTTCGCGACCCGTTCGGCGAGCACGAGAGCTTCGGGGCGCACAACAACGCCCGCATGCGCGCCTTCCTCGACGAGCAGGGCTTCGACTACGAATTTCTCTCCTCGACCGAGTGCTATCGCACGGGCCGCTTCGACAAGACGCTGCGGCTGATGCTGGAACGGTTCGACGCCGTCCAGGCAGTCATGCTCCCCACGCTGGGACCCGAGCGCCGAGCGACCTATTCGCCGTTCCTGCCAATCAGCCCGACAACCGGGCGCGTGCTGCAGGTCCCAACCCTCGAGCGCCATCCTGAGCGCGGGACGATTGTCTTCGAGGACGAGGACGGGCGACTCAGCGAGATTCCTGTCACCGGTGGCGCGGTGAAGCTGCAGTGGAAGCCGGACTGGGCCTGCCGGTGGGCCGCGTTCGGGGTCGACTACGAGATGGCCGGCAAGGACCTGATCGACTCGGTCAAGGTCTCTTCGCGCATCTGCTCCATCCTGGGCGGCGAGCCGCCGGAGGGGTTCAATTTCGAGCTCTTCCTCGACGAGCACAACCAGAAGATCTCGAAGTCCAAGGGCAACGGGCTGACGCTGGAGGAATGGCGCCGGTACGGGACGCCCGAGAGCTTGGTCTACTACCTGTTCCAGAGCCCGCGCTCGGCAAAGAAGCTCTATTTCGACGTCATCCCCAAGGCGACCGACGAGTACCTGCAGCAACTGGACGCCTACAATGCGCGCCCCGCGGACGGCGACAACAAGCCGGCCAATCCGCTCGACAACCCGGTGTGGAGCGTCCACGGCGGATCGCCTCCGTCGAAGGGCTCGCCGGTCTCCTTCTCTCTTCTGCTGAACCTGGTCTCGGCGGCGAACGCGTCGGACAAGACGATCCTCTGGGGCTTCATCTCCCGCCAATTCCCTGGCGCCACACCGCAGTCGGAGCCTCTGCTGGACCGCCTCGCCGAGCACGCGGTGCACTACTACGAGGATTTCGTTGAGCCCTCGAAGCGGTTCCGGCCGCCCGACGCGCGCGAACGCGCCGCGTTCGCCGATCTCCTCGCCCGGCTGAAGGCCCTGCCGGCGGACTGCCGCGACGGCGAGACGATCCAGAACGAGGTCTACGCGGCGGGCAAGGCGGCGGGATTCGAACCCCTGCGAACCTGGTTCGGCGCTCTCTACGAAGTGCTGCTGGGACAGGCGCAAGGCCCGCGGTTCGGCTCCTTCGCCGCCATCTTCGGCCTCGCGAACACGATCCAGATGATCGAAACGGCGCTGGAGGGCTCCCCGGCGGAAGCCTTATAGAGGCAAAGCTCGATCGCCGGGCGCGACCTCGCCGGAGGCCTCGACGTGCACATAGACGCCGCACAAGGTGTGGCCGTAGAGCCGAAACAGCTCCGCGGGGATGTCGATGTCGCGCACGCCGCTCTCCAGATCGACCTCGGTCGCCGCACAGCGGACGATGGGCTTGAACACCCGCGCCCGCGCCGTTCCGAGCGCGATCTCCCGGCCCTCCCAACCGAGCTCCGCCCAGGCCGGCCAACCGTCGACATGAAGGTTCGCGCGAAAGCGGAGCGGATCGATGCGCCGTCCAAGGCGATCTTCCAGGTCGCGCACGCTTGCGAGGTTGAGGATCGAGACGTGCCCCAGAGGATGGTCGAGGAATCGCCATCCCTTCCCATCCAGAAGGCGCAACGGCGCTTCCAGCGATTCAGGCAGGAGACGTTCGAGCACGGCTTCGAGCCAGCGCTCGAAAACGCGTCGCCCCGCCTCTGTGCTCAGGTCAGCCTCCAGATCGGCCGCCCCAGGCGCTCGGGCGGTCAATCGCCGGGCGGAGGGGTCAAGCCGGGTTTCCACACGCGCGAGCTCGGCCAGGCGCGCAAGCACTGCAAAGCGCATCTTCGGAATGAAGGCGGGGGCGTCGGGATTGAAGCCGCTGGGCCCGATCTCCACCGCCATGAGCCTGTCGTCCGGAAAGGCGCAACCGGCGTTGAGGCGCGCCCGAGTGGCGCGTTGGGGCGAAAAGCCCTTGATCGGATAGGCCTGGAGGGCGGCGATAGAGCCCGTCACGGTGGCGGCTTTCTTCAGAGTCGTGAGCCCGGGGCGGGCCGCGATCCAGAATGACCGCGAGATCGGACCCGGTAAAGGCGAAGCAGGGGCGAGCCTGGGGCCGCGCCGGTCTCGCCCTGCGCATCGCGCCCTGGCTCGCCCTCGGTCTCATGGCGGCGCTGTGGCCGCGGAGCCCCCGCACGAGTTCTGAAGAGGTTGAACCGCCGAGCGCCGAAGAATTCGATGCAGCCGATCCGGGCCGCGGGCGCATGGCCAACGCCCCGTGGGAAATCCCCCCCCTCGGCTGGAAGGACATCGTGTGGCGGACATACCGCAATGTCGGGCGCGACGGCCTGCCGTCCGTCGCGGGCGGGGTCACCTTCTATCTGCTGTTGGCCAGCTTTCCGGCCGTGACCGCTTTCGTGTCGGTCTACGGCCTGTTCCTCGACCCGGCGACCGTCGAGAAGCTGCTCTATCATTGGTCGGCCATCCTGCCGAACGACGCCCTCGAGCTGATCGGCGACCAGATGATAAGGCTGGGCTCGCAGAGGCACGAGGTCCTGAGCGCCGCCTTCGCCATCAGCACCCTGATCTCGGTCTGGAGCGCCAATGCGGGGATGAAGGCCCTGCTGGTGGGCCTGAACGTCGCCTATAACGAATATGAGAAGCGCCCGTATCTGAGACGCACGCTCTTCACCTACACGGTCACCCTCTCCGCGGTGACCGTCCTCTCCACGATCACGCTGCTCACGGTTGCCGCGCCGGTCCTTCTGGGCGCCCTCGGCCTGCAGGAAGTCCACCTCGAGTTCGCGCCCCTGCGGTGGCTGCTGGTCTATCTGATTGGCGCCTTCGCCCTCACCCTCGTCTATCGCTATGGACCAAGCCGCCGCCGGCCGAAATGGCGGTGGGTGGCCTTCGGCGGCGCCGTGGCGGCGCTGGTGTGGATCCCGGGCTCCCTGGGGTTCTCGTTCTATGTCGACAACTTCACGCACCTTGGCGCGACCTATGGCTCGCTCGGCGCAGTGATCGGCTTCATGCTGTGGGTCTGGTTCACGGTGATGGTCGTGCTCGTGGGCGCCGAGCTCAACGCGGCAGTGGAGCACCAGACCGCCTGCGACACCACCCGAGGACCCTGGAAGCCGATGGGGCGACGCGGCGCGAACGTCGCCGACACCGTCGGCCGACCCTTCACCGTCTCACCGCACGAGGCGGCCGACATGGCCGAGGACTACGCCAGGCGCCAGATCGGCATCCTCTCCCGCTGGCTGGGGTTGTGAGCGGGAGGCGGCGCAGAGCGGAAAGCTTCAGCATGACGGTGCTTCGTATCAACGGCGCAGCGCGCAGCGTCTCCGCCGCGTCGGACACGCCGCTTCTCTACGTGCTGCGCGATGAGCTCGGCCTCAACGGCGCCAAGTTCGGTTGTGGCCTTGGACAGTGCGGCGCCTGCACGGTGTTGCTGGACGACCGGCCCACTTTCTCGTGCGTGACGCCCCTGGGCTCGGTGGGCGAGCGGGCCGTAACGACGGTCGAGGGCCTGGGAACGGCGGCGGCGCCGGGCCGGATGCAGCGGGCCTTCGAGGCGGAGCAGGCGGTGCAGTGCGGTTACTGCATCGCGGGCATGATCATGCGGGCCGAGGGGCTGCTAAGGCGATCTCCCAAGCCCTCCGAGTCCGAGATCCGGACAGCCATGGCGCCAAATCTCTGCCGGTGCGGGACCCACATGCGGATTCTGCGCGCGGTGCGCCGCGCGGCGGGGACGCCAGCATGAGCGGCGTGTCGCGCCGACTGGTGCTGAGCGGCGGCGCGCTCACCGTATTCTTCGCGTTCTCGCCGTCGGCGACGGCCCAGGAGGGCGCCGGCTCGACCCAGCTGGCTGGCGACCTCCGGACACAGCCGCGCCTCGACGCCTGGATCCGGATGGCCGCCGACGGAAGGGTGACCGTCTTCACCGGCAAGGCCGAGCTCGGCCAGGGACTGAAGACCGCCATTCTGCAGATCGCGGCGAACGAACTGGACGTCCCCCTTGGTCAGCTCGATCTCGTCACGGCCGACACCAGCCTGACCCCCAACGAGGGCGTTACGGCCGGCAGCCACTCGATGCAGGACAGCGGAACGGCGATCCGCAACGCCGCAGCCAACGTCCGCTGGCTGCTCACCGAGGCCGCCGCCCGGCGCTGGAGCCTCGCGCCCGAACGCCTCTCAACTGGCCAGGCCGCGGTGCGCGCGCCTGACGGGCGCACCCTCGCCTACGCCGAACTCGCTTCGGAACTGGACCTTGCCGTGGACGCCCGTCCGGGCGCCCCGCTGCGTCCGCGGGGCGACGGCCCGATTGGCCAGGATGTTCCGCGCGTGGACATCCCGGCCAAGCTCACCGGGGGCGCGGCCTATGTGCAGGATTTTCGGCCCCCCGGAATGGTCCACGCCCGCGTCGTCCGCGGGCCGAGCGACGGGACCGCTCTCGGCCAGGCGGACATCGCTTCCGCCCGCGCCATGCCGGGCGTCATCGCGGTGGTCCAGAAGGGTCGCTTCCTCGCTGTCGTCGCCGAGGGCGAGTGGCGCGCGATCCAGGCCCAGCAGCAGCTGCAGGCGGCGCCGGCGCGCTCGATCGTGGCTCGCCCCGACGACATCCACGCCTGGCTCCTGGCCGCGCCCGACCAGATGGAGATTATTCTCGATCGCGGGGGCGCGCCTGTTGGCGCGCGGACCGCGGCGGCTGCCTATACGCGGCCGTACCTGATGCACGGCTCCATCGGCCCGTCCTGCGCCGTCGCGCAGGCGAAGGACGGCGAGCTGACCGTTTGGACGCACAGCCAGGGTATCTTCCCTCTGCGCAAGGCGATTGCCGAGCTCGTCGGCCTGCCCCTGGAGAAGGTCCGCTGCCGTCACCTCGAGGGTTCCGGCTGCTACGGGCACAACGGCGCGGACGACGCCGCGGGCGACGCAGCTCTGATCGCCATGGCCCTGCAGGGACGGCCGGTGCGGGTGCAGTGGATGCGAGACCAGGAGCACGGCTGGGAACCGCTCGGCTCGGCCATGGTCGCCCGCCTGTCGGCGAGCCTGACGCCGGAGGGCAGGGTGGCCGACTGGCGCCACGACGTGTGGAGCACACCGCATAACAGCCGTCCGCAAGAGGCCGGCCGACTCATCGCCGGACAGGAGGTCGACCCGCCGTTCCCGGCGCCCCCGCCACGACCGATCCCGATGCCGGAGGGTGGCGGCGACCGCAACGCCATCCCCCTCTACGCCTTCCCAGCCGCGCGCGTGACCTCCCACTTCATCCCCGAAATGCCGCTGCGGGCCTCGGCGTTGCGCTCGCTGGGCGCGCATGAACGTCTTCTCGATCGAGAGCTTCATGGACGAGCTGGCCATGCTGGCCGGCGCCGACCCGGTGGAGTTCCGCCTGGCGCATCTCGAGGATCCGAGGGCCCGCGAGGTCGTCTCCGCAGCCGCGCGGCGGTTCGGGTGGCGGGCCTGGCGGCGCACGCCCGCGCGCGGCCGGGGCTTCGGCTTCGCACGCTACAAGAACCTCGCCGCCTATTGCGCGGTCGCCCTGGAGCTGAAGGTCGAGCCCGCCACCGGCGCCCTCACCGTCGGCCGCGTCGTCGCCGCGGCAGACTGCGGCGAGGCCATCAGCCCGGACGGGGTCCGCAACCAGATCGAGGGGGCGATCGTGCAATCGCTCAGCTGGACCATGATCGAGCAGGTCGATTGGAACGCCGACCGGCGGACCAGCGTCGACTGGAACGCCTATCCGATCATGCGCTTCCCCGCCCTGCCGCAGGACGTGGAGGTCGAGGTGATCGACCGGCCGTCCGAACCGTTCCTGGGCGTGGGCGAAGCCGGCCAGGGCCCCACCGCGGCCGCCCTCGCCAACGCCCTCGCCGACGCGACCGGCAAGCGTTTGCGGGATCTGCCGCTGACCGCGGAGAAGGTGAAGGCGGCGATCGTCATGACATGAGCCCGTCCCTCCCCTTCTGGGGAGGGTGTCGCGCCGAAGGCGCGACGGGTGGGGAATCCTAGGGAAGGACTGAGAGATCGGAGATGATCCACACTTCCCCACCCGGTCTCGCTACGCTCGACCACCCTCCCCAGAAGGGGAGGGATAAGGCGGGGATCACCCCAGTGTTTCCTCCAGCGCCGCCAGTCTTGCGGCCTGGTCGTCGGCGATCAGGGGGCCGATCACGTCGTCGAGGGCCTCGCCCTCCATGACCTTGGGCAGGTTGTAGAGGGTGAGGTTGATCCGGTGGTCGGTGACCCGGCCCTGGGGGAAATTGTAGGTGCGGATCCTCTCCGAGCGGTCGCCAGAGCCGACCTGGCTCTTGCGCGCCTCCGAGCGTTCGGCGTCGAGGCTCTCGCGCCGCATCTGGTAGAGCCTGGCCTTGAGCACCTTCATCGCCCGGGCGCGGTTCTGGTGCTGGGACTTCTCCGACGAGGTGACCACCACCCCGGTGGGCAGGTGGGTGATGCGCACCGCCGAGTCGGTCTTGTTGACGTGCTGGCCGCCCGCGCCGCTGGAGCGATAGGTGTCGATCCGAAGGTCCGCCTCGTTGATCTCGATCTCCACGTCCTCGGCTTCGGGGAGAACCGCGACGGTGGCGGCTGAGGTATGGATACGCCCCTGGGCCTCGGTGGCCGGCACGCGCTGGACGCGGTGGACGCCGCTCTCGAACTTGAGCCTACCGAACACCCCCTCGCCCTCGATGGAGGCGATGATCTCCTTGAACCCGCCGGCCTCGCCTTCGGAGACGCTGTCGACCTCGACCTTCCAGCCGTGGAGCTGGGCGTAGCGCTGGTACATGCGGAAGAGGTCGCCGGCGAAGAGGGCCGCCTCGTCGCCGCCGGTCCCGGCGCGCACCTCGAGGATCGCCGAGGCGTTCTCGTCGGCGTCGCGCGGGGCGAGCAGCAACGCGACCTGGTGCTCCAGATCCGGCAGGCGCGCGTCGAGGGTGAGCAGATCTTCCCGCGCCAGGGCGCCGATGTCGGGATCTGGGTCAACGAGCATGCGCTCGAGCTCCTCGCGCTCGCCGCGGGCGTCCACCAGGGCGCGGGCGGCTTCGGCCACCGGCTTGAGCTCGGCGTACTCCTTGCCCAGGCGCACGATCTCGGCCCCGCCGGTCGCCGCGCCCATGCGCGCCTCGACCTCGCCAAAGCGATCGATCACCTGCTCGAGCCTGGCCTGGGGGAGCCGCATGTCCTCATCGTCCGGGCGCCGGGGCGAATTCGCCAGGGCGGGGTTGAAGGAGGGGGCTTCTAACCGCGGGGAGCGCCAACGTCACGCGCGCTTGGCTGACGTTAGGGTAAAGGCATATCTGGACGTAAACTTCCCCACCGTCATTCGAAGGAGACCTCACGCCATGGCCGAAGCCTACATCGTCGCCGCCACCCGTACAGCGGGCGGCCGCAGGAAGGGCAAGCTCGCCGGCTGGCATCCCGCGGACCTCGCCGGCAAGGTGCTGGACAACCTGGTCGAGCGCGTCGGCGCCGACCCGGCCCTGGTCGAGGACGTGATCATGGGCTGCGTCGGCCAGGCCGGCGAGCAGGGCAACAACGTCGCCCGCGGCGCGGTGCTGTCGTCCAAGTTCCCCGAGAGCGTGCCGGCCACCAGTGTCGATCGCCAGTGCGGTTCGTCCCAGCAGGCCCTGCATTTCGCCGCCCAGGCGGTGCTGAGCGGGTCGCAGGACATCGTCATCGCCGCCGGGGTGGAAAGCATGACCCGCGTGCCGATGGGGACCCCCGTGATCCTGCCTGCCCAGAATGGCCTGGGCTCGCCCATGAGCCCGGCGCAGAAGGAACGCTATCCGAACATCCAGTTCAGCCAGTTCATGGGCGCCGAGATGGTGGCCAGGAAGTACGGTCTCACCAAGGACCAGCTGGACGAATACGCCTTCCACACCACCCAGAACGCGATCGCCGCCACCCAGGGCGGGGCGTTCAAGAACGAGATCCTGCCGATCGAGGTGACCGACGAGGCCGGCGAGAAGAGCCTGCACACGATCGACGAGGGCATCCGCTTCGACGCCAGCCTCGATACGATCAAGGGGGTGAAGCTGTTGCAGGAAGGCGGCTCCATCACCGCGGCGACCTCCAGCCAGATCTGCGACGGCGCCTCGGGCGTGATGATCGTCAGCGCGGCGGGCCTCAAGACGCTGGGCGTCGAGCCGCTGGCGCGCATCCATCACCTCACGGTGACCGGCGGCGATCCGGTGATCATGCTCGAGGCGCCCCTGCCCGGGACCATGAAGGCCCTGCAAAAGGCCGGCATGAAGATCGACGACATCGACCTGTTCGAGGTCAACGAGGCGTTCGCTTCGGTCCCGGTCGCCTGGCTGCAATACACCCACGCCGATCCGGCGAGGCTCAACGTCAACGGCGGCGCGATCGCGCTGGGTCACCCGCTCGGCGCCTCGGGCACCAAGCTGATGGCCACCCTGGTCCACGCCCTGAGGAACCGCGGCAAGCGCTGGGGCCTGCAGACCATGTGCGAAGGCGGCGGCCTGACCAACGTCACCATCGTCGAGCGGCTGTAAGCGCGACCGGGAACTTCACGCTTCGTCAACAAAGTTGACGAAGCGGCGCTGCTACGGCCGTTGTCTATGGCTCGTGTCGGGCGATAGGGTGGCGCGCGGCTGACATCCGGAGGTCGTGACCGCCGGGTTCATCCGCGATCCGTCAACTCACCCCTGACTGATCGGGCCGCAAAGCACCCGGGGGCGGACAGGGGAAAGCGGACCGGCCTTGCGGCCGGTCCGCCCTTTTTTTCCTGACCGGCTTCGCGCTAAGCGAAGATCGTGTCCTTCGACGTCACCGTTCTGACCATGTTCCCCGAGGCCTTTCCGGGACCCCTTGGCGTGTCCTTGATCGGGACGGCCTGGCGCGAGGCGGATCTGTGGTCCCTGCAGACTGTGGACATCCGCGCCTTTTCCGACGATAAGCGCGGGTTCCTCGACGACACCCCCGCGGGTGGCGGCCCGGGGCAGGTGATGCGGGCGGACGTGGTCGCCGCGGCGCTGGACAGCGCCCCGGCCGCCGGACGTCCGCTTTTGTATTTGAGCGCCCGGGGACGGCCCCTGACCCAGGCGCGCGTGAAGGAGTGGTCGAAAGGCGCGGGACTTGTCCTGCTCTGCGGCCGGTTCGAGGGGGTGGACCAGCGGGTGATCGACGCCCGGGGGTTCGAGGAGGTCTCGGTAGGCGACGCGGTCCTCGCTGGCGGCGAGGCGGCGGCGATGGTCCTGATCGAGGCCTGCGTGAGGCTGGTCCCCGGCGTCCTTGGCCGGGCGGCGAGCCTCGGAGAGGAGAGTTTCGAGGACGGCCTTCTCGAATATCCGCAGTACACGCGACCGCGGACGTTCGAAGGGCGCGAAATCCCGCCGGTTCTGCTGTCGGGCCACCACGCTGAGGTGGCCAGGTGGCGGCAGGCCCAGCGGGAAGCAGTCACGCGGGAGCTGCGCCCGGACCTCTGGGCGGCGCGTCTCGCCAATCAACAGGCAAAGGGCGATTGAAGCCCAGTAGAAGGATCTGGACGATGAACGTGATCGAGCAGCTGGAGAAGGAAGAGGCCGAGCGCCTGCTCTCCAGCAAGACCATCCCCCACTTTCAGCCGGGCGACACCGTGCGGGTGAACGTCCGCATCAAGGAAGGCGAGCGCGAGCGCGTCCAGGCCTATGAGGGCGTGTGCATCGCCCGCTCGGGCGGGGGACTGCAGGAAAGCTTCACCGTACGCAAGATCAGCTTCGGCGAGGGTGTCGAGCGGGTGTTCCCCGTCATGTCGCCGATGATCGAGTCGATCGAGGTCCGCCGTCGCGGCGCCGTCCGCCGTGCGAAGCTCTACTATCTGCGCGACCGCCGCGGGAAGTCCGCCCGCATCGCCGAGCGCACCGGCGGCCCCCGCGAAGAAAAGGAAGACTGAGGCCTGACCCCTCGCCTGTCCCTCCCCTTCTGGGGAGGGTGTCGCGCCGCAGGCGCGACGGGTGGGGAACCCTTGCGAAAGGACCGAAATGGTGGGGATGATCCACACTTCCCCACCCGGCTTCGCTTCGCTCAGCCACCCTTCCCATGAAGGGGAGGGACCGGAGTTCGCCCTACGGACTCGCCGGCTTTTCGCTGTGGTGCGTGGCGGCTACGGCTGCAGAGACGCCGGCGGCTGCCCCGGCTGCGGCGAGGATCGGGCCTGACGAGACGCCGACGTGGGCAGACTTGGCCGGCTTGGCCTGGGACAGGCAGCGGCGAAGGCAGCTTTCCACGAAGCGGGCGCGGTCCGTCCCGGCCTGGCTCGCCTTGGTCCAGCTGGCCTGACAATATTCACCTACAGCCGAACGCCATGCGGCGTCAGGTTGGGCGTTCGCCTTCACGGGGCACGTGGGCGCGCCAAGCGCGGCGTTGGTGAGCAATACGCTGCCGAAGGCCGCCGCGATCGCAATTCTGTTCATCCTGTCCCCCCTAGAGCAAACTCCGACCAGACGGAATCGTCTGGTCGGAGATGATTTGCTCTAGAATCAAAAGTTTGAGCGCCGTCTGATCGCCCAACCCACTTGGGCGGACGGCGCTCTCGCGCCGCACTGACCGATAGCGGCGAGGTCAGCGTTCAGCAATACGTGGGAAAATGCGCCCGGACAGGGGCCCGCATAGACGGGGAAGACGCGTATCACTGGATTGAGCTCACTCGCGATCCGCCGGAGTCTGGCGGCCATCGACCGCCATGTTGCGAACCGCGCAGTCGCGGTGATCGGCGCATATGGGGTCACGGCCCTCGCCCTGGTGGGCGCCGTGGTCGTGCTGCGGCGCTACGCCACCGCGACGGACCTTCGCGCCCTTCTCGGCTTCTTCTTCATCTCCAGCACCGCCGCCGGACTCGACCCGGCGACGGCAAAGGCCGCGGCCCTCACTCGGGAGGGCGCCGTCGAACGGCCGAGCGGCAGCTACCTCATCGCAGGGGCGCTCAAGGCGCTCGCGGCCGCTCCGGTCCTCGGTCTGGTCTGGAGGTTCGCGGACCCGCACATCGCCTGGGGCGTCCTCGCCTGGCTGCCCCTGATCTGCGCGGCGGGCTTCTGGACCACGGACCTGCGCGTTCTGCTCGACCTGAACGGCCGGCACGGCGCCGCCATCGGCGTCAAGCAGGGTATCCTTGCCGGCGGCTACGTCCTGGCAGGCGTTCTGGTCGCCGCCGGCGCAGGCCTGGCCGCCGCCGTAGCGATCTCGACTCTGGCCCGTGCGAGCGCGGCGCTCGCCGCGGCGTCCCTCGTCGCCCGTGCGCACGGGGCGAGGCGGGGCGCGGTCTGGGGCGAGACGCGGCGGTTGCTCGCCGATGTGAAATGGCTGGAGTTCGCCGCCACCTCGGCGCTCGCCGCGGCGTCGGGGTCAGCCGACCGGGTGATCGGACTTCGCCTCCTGCCACCGGCCGCTTTCAGCGCCTACTACATCACCTACGAAGGCTTGAGCCGTTTTTGGGTCATCCCCTTCCTGTTCTCGCCGATCATCTACGCGCGCAGCGTTGGGACCGATCGGGGCGGGCGCCGGGTCGCGCAGGCCGCATGGCTCCTGTCGGCGGTGGCGGGGGTCGGGATGATCGCCGTCCTGGCCATCGTCTTCGCCGTCTTTCCGCATTTGGACGCTGCGATCGTAGGCGCCGACCTGCGCTCGCCGACCCTCGTGCTGGCGGCCGCCGTGATCATCTCGGCCTTCGCCCAGATCCTGTTGATCCAGCTGCAAGCGGCGGGACGGACCCGCGCCACGCTCGCGCTCGTGGCGGTCATGACCCTCGTCTCGCCCGCCGCCTTCTTCCTGGGTGCGAACCGCGCCGGCGCCGCAGGGCTGATGTGGGCCTGGCTGTTCAAGAGTTCGCTGGAACTGGCCTTGCTCCTCGCCATGGGCGCGCGGAAGCGGCCCGCGACCGGGTAGCGGAGGATCGCTCCTAGAGCCTGATGCGTTCGCACGGAACAGATGCGAGCGTTGAATCAGGCTCTACACTTTTGAATCTAGAGCAAATTATCCCCGTTCAGACGGTTCCGTCTGAACGGGGTTTGCTCTAGGCGTCCGGCCGCCGACCCGTCAGGTTTCGACGAACGCCCGCTCCAGC
>Ga0210396_10000730_pt1 | contig 39344 bp, 90 predicted proteins | sample IncBWH17OmetaG_FD_155466 | JGI IMG/M metagenome (GOLD analysis project Ga0210396, IMG submission 155466) | Forest soil microbial communities from Barre Woods Harvard Forest LTER site, Petersham, Massachusetts, United States - Inc-BW-H-17-O ... | reverse complement strand
AAGGGGGGGTCAGAATAGGGGGGTCAAGGGGGGTCAAAGGGGGGTCAAACAGGAGCAGCGCCAACTGGGTCAAGGGGGGGTCAACACGGCACCCTTTTAAGGGGGCCGTGAACCCCCTGACCCTTGACCCCCCGCTGTTGACCTGACCCCCCCTGGCTCTTCCGGGCTCTTCCGGCTCGATGAGAAGGAGGGCTGGAAGCTGGCCGTGGTAGGCTCGCGCCGTGAGTGATGAGGACGAGCTGGCCCGGCAAGAGGCAATGAAATTCGCGGACAGGCACGTGCCCATGGCGCTGGAACACCCAGAGCCCGAATCCTCCCCCGGGGCTGAAAATCCCGGGCTGTCCCATGAGGACTGCGAGCTGGTGCCCGATCCTGTCATCAAGGGAAGCTGGTGGTGCCGGACGCACGGGGAGGGCAGGCTCATGCTCCTGGGCCACGAGCCCGCAGAGGCGGTCGCCCCCGTCGATGTCGCGGAGCTGCCGAGCGTCAGGATGCTGCTGGCCGCCGAGCCTGCCCTGGTGCACGAGGCCGCTCCCGCGCCCGTTCCCCAGCCTCCCGTGAAGAAGAAGCGGAGCGCGCGCATGACTCCTGAGGAGAAGGCGGCTAAGGCAGCGGAGCGCGCGGCCGAGCGCGAGAGGAAAAAGGCCGAGAGGGCGGCGGAGCGCCTGAAGGCGAAAAACGCCGAGAAGGCGGAGAAGATCCGCGAGGCCGAAGGCGGCTGGACCGATCTTCCCGCCGTGGTCCTCCGTGACGGCACCGTCCGCCATGTCAGCGATAAGGACGCGTGGGCTGTTATCGAGATGTACCTGGAGGATCTCTGCCTGGACTGCGAGACATCCGGCTATCCGCTCGGGCACCGGCTCTATGAACTGCGCACTGTCCAGGCTGGAGGCGAGAAGGCCGCTATCGTCTTTGACGCGAGTTCGCCGGGGCAGATGGAAATCGCCTCTCTCGCCCTCACGATGGCGGGGAAACTGCGTGCCCATTCCGCTACCGCCGATATCATCCCCTGCGTGGCGGCCGGCCTTATCGGCTGGGATCAGGCATGGGCCAAAACGCAGGATTCCGTCCTTAACGCGAAACTGAACGACCCGAAAATGAGCGGATCTGACGCTGACGCGCTGAAAGCGCTCGCGGCCGATCTTCTCCGGGAATACGCCGTTTCGCCAAAAGCCGAAGAAGACAAGAACGCGCTTTTCCGGGAAATGGGCTGCCTTGTCGATACGACGCTCACGACGCCTCCGGAGAAAAACGGCTGGTACCGCGTAAATCCCAATTCCGTCGTAATGACACGTTATGCCGGATCTGACGTTCTCGACCTGGCCGCCGTACTGCGCGTCCTGCCGCCCGTACCGGTCACGGAGGCGGTAATGGACCGCGAGCGCGAATTCCAGGCCGCGTGCGCTTCCGTCACCTGGACTGGATTCGCCCTGGATGCCGCGCATATCAAGGCTAAGATCGCCGGGGAGGAGGCGGCCCGCGAGGAGGCCGCGCATAACGTCCTGGTTCTCAGCGACGGGAAGATCACCAACCCGAAGTCGCCGGCTGTCATCAAGCTGCTGCCCGAGGTTATTCCCGGGATCGAGCTGGGCGTCAACCGCAAGACAAAGCGGGTAAGCGCGGACAAGGGGTCGCTGGAAAAGGTCGCCCGTACCGATGACCCGCTCACTCATCACCTGGTAAAGCAGATTCTCGCCTACCGGCACCATGACACGACTCTCGGGCTGCTGCTGCGCCCGCTGGAGAATCTCTGCGACTACGGCGACGGGCGCATGCGGCCCACCGTGTACACGATCGAGGCGTCCACCGGGCGCACGAGCTGCCGCCGGCCTAACGGGCAGCAGTTCAGCCGGCAAGGCGGCGTGCGTGCCTGCGTGACCGCCGGGACCATGACCCTGGAACTCGTCGGCGGGCAGTGGGAGGTAGTTCCCGGGGCACAGGCTTGCGAGATGCGCGGTATCAGCGCCGACTTCGAGGGCTGCGAGATCCGCGTGGCGGCGGCGCTGAGCGGCGATGCGGGCCTGTACGAGGCCGAGGTGTCCACGTTCTGCTACTACTGCCGGGAGGACCCCTGCGGGTGCGGGAAACGGCACCTGGGGCTGCACTGGCGCACGGCGCACGGCGCGCACAAGCAGGACGCCACCAAGGAACACCGCTACATGGCCAAGCGCGGTACGTTCACCCGCCTCTTCGGCGGCGGCCCCGAGACGGCGGCTGACCAGGTGGGCGCTGAGGTGAAGGACATGCAGGCGATCTTCGCGGCCTTCGATGAGAACGCGCCGGAGTTCACCGCCTGGGACAAGTGGATGCGCCAGTGCTACAAGGAGGGTTCCATGGTCTGGCGCGACTACGCCACCGGGACCAACTACAGCCAGCCCATCGACGGCGTGAACCGGATGATCTACCAGACGTACTCAGGGCGGCCCGTCTACATCGCCAACGGGGCGCACGCGGCCGGGAACGGGGCTATCCAGGGCACCGCCCGGGAGCTGCTGGTGGACGGGACGCTGCGCTGGCGCAGGACGCGCTGGGGGCACCTGCCGCTGCTGCCCGTCCATGACCAGATCATCGCGTTCGTCCCCGGGCACGAGGCCCGCGAGGCGACCGCCGCCCTGGCCGGCGCGATGGAGACCACGGTCCTGTCCTCGCCCGGGTTCGAGATCCGCATCGGCGCGGACGTGGATGAGCCCTTCGTGAGCTGGCCGGATTCGAGCTGACATGGCGAAGGCCCCCCTGCGCGGTGCGCGGGAGGGCCTCCGGCGGCGGGCTACAGGATGCCCAGGAGCAGCAGGATGATGAGGATGGCGATGATTACCAGGAGGACGTACAGCAGGTCCGTGCGCACGGTCAGGCACCCCCGTGATGCCCCGTGCCCCACCAGCCCCAGATGAAGTGAGCCGCCAGGAGGGCCAGGCCGATGAAGGCGCAGGTCATCAGGTGCTCCAGGGAGACGGTCTTGTCTACCCAGGACAGGATGGCCCCGATCAGGAAGACGACGAAGGCGAAGATTGCGAACATTTGGAGTTCCTTCCCTGCGGGCCGGGTGCAGACAGGCGGCCCAGTCTCATGATAGACCCCCGGGACTTGCCGGGCCAGGAATAACCGGGAGCGTGCCGGCGCTGTAGTGATCATGACACCTGATGTAGACTCGCGCCCATGAGCATGAGCACTGAGGACGTCTGCGGCGCGCTGACCGTGGCAGGTGCCGACGAGGACCTGGTGGGCCGGATCTTCGCCGCGCGCCTGGAGCCCGAGCACCTGGATGACCCGATGCGGAAGTTCGCCATCGGGGTTCCCCTCGGGGAAGAGCGGGCTATGCTGGTCGTGTACCGCTTCGGGAAGCCGCCCTCGGAAACCGACGACGAGTACTTCCACTGGATTCCGCAGTGGCTCGAAGTCGCCGGGCCGTTCCCGCTCGCGGACGCCGAGGCCAAGGCGAAGGAGCTGACCAGTGCCTGAGGACAAGAAAATCCCGCTGCTGCGCGCCGACGCCACCGACGATGACCTCCAGGATGAGCCGGAGGCGCAGGACGAGCCTGAGGGCCAGGCCGCCCCCGGGGGTCTATCATGCCCGGTCTGCGGGCTGCGGCTCTGCGGGCACAACCTCCCCTATGCGTGAACTGAGGTAACACCATGAGTGACGGCATGACGCCTTCCAGCCCCCCGCAGCCGGTGCATTCGGCGGCGGAGTACACGGGCAAGCCGTTCGGCCGCCCCGGCACGGTGCTGTTCACGAAGGCGTGGCGGATCAAGCACAACGTCTTCGGGGCGAGTGCCCGTGCCACGGGTTCCGGCGCGACCCTGCTGGGCGAGGACTCGATCTACGTCAGCCTCCTGCTGGGCGGCCTGCCCGTGTACGCCGGCTACAACTACGGCACGTTCAGTAACTGGACTGCCCTGAGCGCCCGGTTCGGCGCTGTCGCGAAGCTCGTGTCGATCACGCCCGTCGTGCAGGGCACCGCCGCGTCCATGTGCCTGGACATCGAGCCCGGCAACGCCTCGCCCGCCCAGGCTCCCGAGTTCCAGCGGCAGGGCAATCACGCCGGCGCGCTCAAGCCCTGGTACTACTGCTCAGCCGGGGACGCCCAGGCGGTCATCAGCGCCCTGGCAGGGGCCGGCTTCGCCCGGGACACGTACTTCCTGTGGACCGCGCACTGGATCGGCAGGCACATCTGCGCTCCCGCCGTCTGCGGTTACCCCGCCGCCGACGCCACCCAGTACCAGGACAACGGGAATTTTGACTCCGATATCTTCTCCGTGGCGATGTTCACTGTCGATCAGTTCCCGGTGCTGTCGCTGACCGTGCCGCCCATGACCGATCCCATCGGGGGCGTGGACGCCGTGCACACCGCGCAGGCGCGGCTCAATGTGTGGGCGGCCTCCCCGCTGCACACCAACGCCACGGTCACCGTGGACGGCTCGTTCGGGCCGCTCACCCAGGCGGCGGTCAAGTCCTTCCAGGCCGCGAAGAAGATCACCACGGACGGCACGGTCGGTCCGGTCACCTGGGGCGACCTTAACGCCACGCCGCCCGTCACCCCGCCGCCGCCCCCGCCGCCCCCGCTCCCGTTCGCGCCGCTGTCCTGCACGCCGGGCATCCAGCGCTATATCGACGTCGGCCGTGGCATCGCCGGCTATAAGGGCACCTACACCACGGTTATCAGCGACCGCACGGGCAAGACGGTCTTCAGCAGCAAGGGCTCGATCGCCTCGTTCCGCGCTTCCGTTCCGGCCGCCGGCCCTTACCTCGTCCGCTCCGAGGCCGAGGGGTACGGCACCTCAGTGAAGACCGTAGACGTCAAGTGACCTATGCCAACGGCCCGGTGCCGGACAGCGCCACGCAGGCGGCGGTGCCGGCTGTGACTGTACGGCCAGTTCACTGGTACCACATCTGGGCCGGGGATGACCATCACGGATCGCTGTGGCGGGAAGCCGCCGAAGAGCATTTCGCTGCCCTGGAAGCCGCCGAGTTCGGCGGGGACGTGCACGTCGGCATCACCGGCGGTCATGAGCAGGCCGCGCGGGCATGGGACTGGGCGGAGAAGCGCTGGCCTGCGGTAGCGAACATCATGGCGTTCGGGGAGGGCTTCGAGATGCCCACCATTGACGCCCTGTGGAAGGACTCCGGCAACCGGGTGGCGGATACGCCCGTGCTCTACGCCCACGCCAAGGGCGCGTTCAACCACGACCCGGGCAACATCCGCTACCGCAGGGCCATGACCGCGCACCTGGTGTCAGGCTGGCGCGACCGCGTGGAAGAGCTTCGTGACTACGACGTGCTCGGGCTGCACTGGCTGACGCATGATGAGTTCCCGGACCGGATCAGCAAGGGCAGGCCGATGCCCGGCGGCAACTTCTGGTGGGCGAGAGCCGGCTACCTGTGCACGCTCCTGCCCGTGGAGTGGTACAGCCGCTACTGCGCCGAGGGCTGGGTCGGGCGCGGCGACCCGAAGGCGAAGGGCCTCCTGCCGGGCTGGCCGGACTACTGGTGGTAGCCTGAAGGCGCGCGAAGTATCCCCCTAGCTAGGAGTGCACGTGGGAATTGTCCAGACCGTCGAGACTGACATCGAGAACGTTATCCACCACGCCAGGGTCGCCGTCGAGCGGGCTACCGCCACGGTCGCCGCTGACGTGCGTTCCGCCGTGCAGTCCGCCGAGGCGGCCATCACGGCTGACGAGCCGGCGGTCCTCGCCGCGCTCCAGTCCGGGGCCAAGGCTGTCGAGCAGGCCATCGAGGCCGCGCTTGCCGCGCATGGGCTCTAGCAGTCCCGCAGCCGGCCCGGAGGACGCTGAAGCGTCTCCCGGGCCTTCTGCGCCCCCGGCAGGAAGTCCCCCGTTCGATTTCGGGGACGGCCCGGGGTACAGCCGCTGGCGCATCGAAGAGTTCGAGCGGCGTTACTTCGATTCACTCATCTTTCCCGCAGGGCCGCTCTGCATCGTCACGGGCTGCTGAGGATCAGTTCACGTCCGCCATCTGTGAATAGATTTCACAGTAAGGTCCCGGGCCGTCTGCGCACGCGAATGCCTGGGCCATGCTCCCGCTGGCCGTCGTCATCCGGCTGAGCATCAGGTCGTAGTGCCGGCGGCAGGCGAACGCCGCGTGCTTCCCGTCCTGCGTCAGCAGGATCAGGCCGGCGCTCTCCCCGCAGGTGCTGTCTGGCATGCTGTCTCCTTCGGTGTATGTGTAGTGTGTAAGCATGACGCCGAGGCCCAAGCGGAACGCGCAAGGCGCTCGCTGGCGACGGCTCGTCGCGTTCGTCGTTAACCGTGATTTCGGCCGCTGCTGGATCTGCGGGCACTGGGCTGCGCATTCAGCGGACCACCTTATCCCCGTGACGGAAGACCCGTCGCTGGAATGGGACGTGAAGAACCTCAAGGCCGCGCACGGCTACCCGAAGGGCTGCCCGGACTGCACGATCGCGGCGGTGAAGCGCGGCGGCAAGCCGGTCTACTGCAATGAGATTCGCCAGTACGGGTCCGTCGAGCGCGCCCGGCGCAAGATCGAGGAGCGCACGGGCCTGCGGCTGCCCATCGGCGATACCGCGACCGTGCCCGAGGGCCGTGATTGCTGGTTACTCACGGGTATTGCTCCTGACGGCTACGTCATGTTAATGTTTCCTGGTCGTTAATTCTCAACAAGGAAGGAGTGCTGTCGTGGCCTCAGGAGCCTGCACGTGATCGGGGCGGCGCTACTCGCCGCTATCACCGTCACCTCGGGTGATACGCTCTCCGGCCTTGCCGCTTCGCACGGCGTCCCGCTGGCTGCCGTGGAGCGGCTCAACCCGGGCATCACGGACCCGGACCTTATTTTCCCCGGTGAGAAGATCCAGCTCGCCGACGACGTGCTCGTAGAGCCGGGGAATACCCTGTCGGGAATCGCCGCCGCGCACGGTTTCGCGCTCGCCGCGATCGAGTCCGCCAACCCGGCCATCACCAACCCGAACTACATCTACCCGGGCGAGCGCGTCAGCCTGCCTGCGGGAGCCGCCGCTCCGTCCGTTGCCGACACCCGAACGGGTACCGGGCAGGGCACGGCTCCCTCTGAGGTCACGACCGCCGCCGCTCCGCTGCACGACACGGCTGACGTGTCCACGGCCGGCGACGGCGCGTTCCAGGCATGCGTGATCAGCCGCGAGTCCGGCGGCAATCCCCAGGTGATGAATTCCACCGGGCACTACGGGCTTTACCAGTTCAGCGCCTCCACCTGGGCCGCCTACGGCGGTAACCCGGCGGACTTCGGCAACGCCACCGTGGCGCAGCAGAATGCGGTCTTCGATGCTGCCATGGCAGCGGGCGGCCAGTTCAACTGGAGTCCCTACGATGGATGTTTATAGTAATCACGCGATTACGTAGGGTGTATAAAACCGGGCAGGGCCTCGCCAAGGTGAGGCCCTGCCCTTTTCCCGCAGGCCACGGTCTTGCCGGCTCCTGCGGGAGTTCCTGTGGTGAGAGACAGGATGTGTGACCTAAGACCCGTATTCCTCCTGGGCACGGGCGTTCTGCACGCCGTTCAGCAGGTAGGAGGTCACGGCCAGGCCGCCGCCCCCGCTGTTGATCTCGAAGCCGTAGTCCAGGCCCGTCAGCCACCAGGCGTGCGCCAGCGCGTGGAAGTGCATCGCCTGGCCGAAGAACGGGTTGAGGCTGCCGTGGAAATCTGCCATCGGCCGCTGGGCGGCGAAGTAGATCCGGTGCCAGCAGTCGCCGTGCTGGCAGACGTAGCCGCCGTTGACGTTCCACCAGATGCCGTCCTCGTACACGACACCGTAGGAGGTTCCCGGCCCCCTGCTGGCCCACCGGCCGTTGCGCATCGCTGCGGTCCAGACCATGACTTCGGTCCCGCCCTGGCCCTGGTGCGTGCCGGCCGCGTCGTAGCCCGGCTCGAACCACACGTCGAAGCCCGCGTTCCAGCTCCCGCCGCGCGTGAGCGCTGTCCGCAGGTTCACGACGGGATTGCCGTCATGGGCTGCGGGCACGGGATACCAGGTCTTCCGGCCGCCCTCGTACGGCACCATGCCGTGCTCGGCTCCCTGCCCGATGTTGGGGTAGACCCAGCCCCCCTGCGACGCCTGGACCACCTGGAACGCCGGCAGGTAGACGTTACCGCTCTCCGTCAGCCTCAGGGTGCTCCAGATGTTCCCGGACGTCTCGGTGTAGATGCCGAAGTACTCGTGCTCGCCGTTATGGGAGTACGTGGACCGCGCCGCTGTCACGGGATGGGTTACAGCAGCCTGCGCGAAGCTCATCCCGGTCAGCAGTACGGCCAGGGTGGTGACCGCGCCGGTGATAGCGGCGCTCAGTGTCCTGATCATGCAAATCTCCTTTCAGTGGTCTTCGGGCGTGATGGGCTTGCAGTGCTCGCTGAAGAAGACCGCGTGCACGTCCGCGAAGGTGGCGACGATCTGTGTCGCCCCGCCCGGCCCTATGCGCACGATGTCCGCCCCGCCGCTTTCCTGGAGGTAATGCCACCGGATGCCGCTCACCTCGAACGCGAGAAGCGAGCCGGTCACCACGGTGATGTCCCTGTTGCCGTCGCTGGTCATGCCGGTCATGCTGCTGCCTTCTGCCGCTTGCGGAGCTTGGCCGGGATGTGCAGGCTGGCTTCAGCCAGGTGGGCGTTATGCCACTTCACCCAGGTAGCGAGCTGAGCGCGCCGCCAGCACTTCAGCGGGGTCTTGCCCGGCCTGTACTGGATCAGCGTGGGGACCGGCATCCCCCAGGATTCCCCGGACGTGGCTTCCCGCTTGTACCAGTTCGAGATGGCCTGTGACGTGACCCCCAGTTCCAGGGCCACTACTTCCTGGCCGACTAGATCGACCTTGTGGACGTTCGGCATGTGTTACCTCCTATCACAGTGTGATGCCATGGCGAGGTCATGGTGATGTTACCTTATTTCACAGTCGCGGGTTGACGCCGAGGACAAGCTCCCACAGGACGTTGAGGGCTTCTCGCTGTTCGTCCGCGTCTCCCGTGCGCTTGCCGGGGTCCAGTTCGCGCTCAACGACGCGGATAGCCGCGTGCGGAGTCATCCGTTACCAGCCTGTCAGCCAGTGCCCGAGGTGGTACAGGGCGTCGATCGTGATGGCGGCCAGCAGGACGGCGGCGGCGAGAACGTACAGGAGCCCCAGGACGCTGAGGCAGCCGGTCAGGGTGCGCATGTGCCGCGCTTGACCAGCGGGCGTTCCGGCCGTCCGTGCGCGTATGCCATCGCGCTCCCGAAACCGGTCCAGGGCAGGTCCGTGCGGCCAGTCCGCTCCCAGAAATGACCATCGGCGTCTTCCACGACGTCCCCTTCGGCCCACTCAGGCTCGCGGTGCGCGACCGCGTCCTCGTAGATCTCCTGGGCGTTCAGGACCCGGTAGCCCTTGCGGATCAGTGCTGCCCTCAGCTCGTCCAGGGTGATCGCCGCCGGGTGATCAGGGGCAGGGGCGGTCTGCTGATAGGTGAAGTGCTCCGGCTCGCGTCCGGCGTTCCGCAGCGCGGCTACCCAGCTTCCTTCTCTCAGGGTCCGGGTGTGCGCCGCGCTGCGGGTGCCGTCCGTGCGCTCCACGGTGACGCGGAAAAGGCCGGTCCCCGCTTCGGCGTTGCCGGCGTCCATGGCGCGGCTCGTTGCGAGCTGCGCGGCGGTGCGGCGGAAGAGGGCCTCCGTCAGGGTGGTGCAGTCATGGAAAGCGAACGTAAGCTGGCTCTGCCCTGACGCGAGGCCGCCTGTCCGGAGCGCGTGGTGCCGGAGGGCGTTCCGCAGGTCGTGCTTGGTGATGGTGTCGTTGTCGTCAGTGAAGAAGTGCATCAGGATTTGCCTCCTAGGGCGTTGCTGAGAGCGGTGAAATCGGAGAGGGTGCTCTGGAGTCCGGCCACCGCGACCTGGTAGTTCCCCGCCGTGAATTCCAGGGCGGAGGTGCTCAGGTCTGTCATCGCCGACCGGTACAGCGCGCCGTCCACCGGGGGAGGGTAGGCGGAGGCTGTCGCGGCGTCGGTACTGACCTGAGTCGCCTGGGCGTCGCACTGGGTGTAGGCGACCGCTGTTTTCAGGCAGTCATCCCATGCTCCCAGGGCCGTGACCGTGGCGCTGTAGTCCGCGCCGGCGTTGCCCGCCAGCCAGGAGTTCAGCGTTACGGTCACGGGCTGTTGCGCGGGGGCGGGCCGGAACACGACCTGGGTCAGTACCAGGGTGATGCCGAAGCCGAGGATGGCCAGGGCGATGAGGAGCGCCAGGGCGCGGTGACTGAGCTTCATGGGTTAAACGCTAGCCGACCGCGATGGTGACTGTCAGGGCGGTGGGGTTGCCGAGCGCCGCGTACGCGGCCTTCTTCACGTATAGCGCGCCGACCGCGACGTCCTGATCCGGAGGGGTGTCCTCGTTGAAGCGGACGGTGTTCTTGGTGGCGCGCTCCTTGGTGAACTTGACAACGAGTTCTCTGGTTTCCTTCTTGACAGCCATCAGGTTGCCTCCTTTTTGATGTTGGTGCGCGATGCGCGGGTGAAAACGGGTGATACACGGACGCCGATCCGCCAGTGAAACAGCAGCTCGGCGTTGAGGACTCGCTCCATCTTGCGAGCGACGGCTTCCGGGTCCATTCCCTCGGGAATGCGCTCGGGGTGATCCGTGATAGCGATCACGAACTTGTTTTCCACGACGTTGGTCCGGGGCTTCACCGGCCGGCCGCCCATTTGTAGAGCGCGTACAGGGCATGCCCGGTGACGGCCCCGCCGTAAGTCTCGGCGAATGTCAGCCAGAAATCCGCTGCCCCGTGCTCGTGGCTTGCGGCGTACAGGATGCAGGCCATGACCAGCGCAAGGAGGATGGTGGCGGGTTGCAGCGCCAGGGTCAGGAAGCGCTTGAAGGCTTTCACGGTCCCACCCCCCACTTCGGGGAGGCGGCGAGCACGATCAGCTCAGGAGCCTTGAAACAGTACTCCTGGGTCAGGAGCTTGCGCACCTTGCTGATCGCACGGGGTGCCGTGGTGGCGCTGACGGTTTCCAGGTGGTTGTAGTCCTCGTGTGCCCAGCGCCACACGACTTCGTACTCGACGGCTTTCACGCGTTCTCCCTGAAGTACTGGACGGTGATGCGGAAGGTACCCACGCCGGGCATGACTACCTGGAAGTCCGACGTCGGCGGTGTATCGCTGAGGGCGGTCATCGACCATTCCTGGCTGGCCGGCCCGAGCTGCACGCGGCCGGTAAAGATCGCGCTGCGGAGCCTGCGGGCGAAGTCCCCCGCGTCCACCGTGGGGTACGGCGGCATCACGCGGTTTCCTTAGCGGCAGCACGGCGGCGGGGAGCGCGGGCCTTCGGCTTCTCTTCCGGCCTGGTGGCCTTCAGCGACGCCTGGATCGCGTCCATCATGTTCACGATCGCCGCGCCGCCCGGTTCGGCGGGCTTGGGGGCCGCGATGACGTGGCCCTTCTCGATCTTCGCCTGGATCACGGCGGCGACCGCCTCAGTCGAGACATCCTTCTGGGCGGCGTAGTCAAAGTCGCCGGTCATCTGCTCGATGAGCCTGGCAGCCAGTGCCTGCTCGTCCTCGCTCGCCGTCATCGGCGGGGCCGCGAAGTCGGGCGTGAGCACGTCGGCATGCCATTCGAGCGACTCCAGGATCAGGTAGCCGTCCTGCGGGGCAAGCACGGCCAGGGCTACCCGCTGCCGCATGGCGAAGGTCAGGATCGCGACCTTGCCCGACGCCTGGAGCGCGCCCGCCAGCAGGGCGTAGGTCTTCTCGCCCCCCTTGTCGGGCTGCACGTGGTAGGACGTCTTGATCGCCGTCCGGGGCACGCTCGCCGCGTTCGTGAACATGAGGATCGACGCCACGCGGTTCTTCGGGCCGTAGGCTGCCTTGAAGTCCTCGTCGTCCAGGATGACCAGGGAGCCGTCCGGGGCGTCGTAGCCTTTGGCGATGTCATTCCACTGGACTTCCTGCCCGTCCGCCTCAGCCACCCGCGTGAAGCGGATGCGCGAGCCGTCGCTCTTGCGGACCATGTGCAGTCCGAGCTGGTTGTCCTTGGTGGAACTGCCGAGCTTGACCGGCATGTTCAGGAGCGAGAGCGTGATGGCTCCCGTCCAGATCGATCGCATATTCAGTCTCCTTACTCGTCGTCGTTCGTGACGATGGTGTAGGTGTCGGTGATCTTGCCGTTGCGGACGGACACGGAAGCGCCTATCCCGCCGCCGGCCAGGCCGTCGAGCACCACGCGGGCGTACTCGGGGGCAGCGCTGCCGTCGAGGTCCGCGCGCAGCGCGTTCAGGTCATCGAAGATCTCTTCGCACTTTTCGCCTGAGTCCAGATAGGTGAGCTTGATCTTGCTCAATGCGTTCTCCTTTGATTGTCGTTACTGTCTCTCATGGCGTGGTAACGCGCTAGTGTTTCGGCGCATTCCCGGATGCCACGCAAATCGGGCAGATTCTTGCCGCGCCGCCACGGCGCTTGAGTCTCCGCTCGAAATTGCGATCGACATTTTCCCATGTGCGGGATAGCTCCCAGCCGATGCCCGCGTCCTTGAGGACTTCCATTAGCCGCGCGCCATGGCCGTTGCCATGGTCGCGGAGCCGGGCTTTCAGGTTGGTGCTCCACCCGGTGTAGTGCCGGGCGTGCTTGTAGGGCTCGCTGAAATGAATCAGGTAGACCGTGCCTAGGGTTCCGTCTCCTCCTGGGAGTCCGGCATCCATGTGCACTCTCCGTTCTCGAAAATGCGGAGGAGCTTGCCGAGCCGCCCGTAGACAGCAAGGAGGCGGACCGGCCGGCCGGGCAGCAGGCGGCTGGACGTGAGGCAGTCCTTTATCGCGTGCTGCAAGCCGGGGAGCGTGCCCGGGTAGATCTGGGGGACAGGGCACCCTCGCCGTACGTACCGGTCAGCCGGTCGGGTCATGCCATTGAATCTAGCATTTTCTTGAAGCGCATCGTCTCTTCGCAGGTGACGCTGTCTTTGCAGACCATCTGCGCGCTCAGGGGGTCGCGGCGCAGTTCCGTGGCTATGCCCCGGCAGCGCCCGCACCTGTGAGGTGACTTCACGGGCGTTATGTCCTGCCTGTAGCGCTGCCTGGCCTGCCATTCCCGGTAGACGCCGCGCGCCATCCAGGCGGAGATCAGGAGCGTGGCAGCGCCGAGAGCGCTTCCGATGATGACCGGGAAGATGATGTTCACGGATTTGCCTTCTCTCATCTCAGTTCTGTATTCCCCCCTGAGCAGGGGATTACCCTGTTTCCCCGGGGTCCAGCTCGCGGTCCTGCCAGTCGTACGATCCGATGATCTTGCCCTGGGAGTTCCGGACAAGGCCACCTGAGATGAGGGCGCGGCCGGCGCTGAGATTGGCCGCTGTCCGGGACAGCGCGGCGGTCAGCTCGCCGAAGCTAAGGCCCGGGGTCTCGGTGATGACCAGGACAAAGTTACGTGACTTCACAGTTTCTCCATTTCAAGGCGCGCTTCCGCGACGGCTTGTGCCTCAGCGGGGTCGGGCTGCGCTTCGGGGTGCCGGGCCAGCAGCGCGCTTATGATAGCCGCGTGCTCTCCGGCGGTGTGGCCGCAGTTCATTTGTCCAGGAGCCTCCAGTTCTTGCGGTACTCGACGCGGATGCTGAACCAGATGTACGCCCGGTATGCCGCGCTTTCCCGGGTGGACGCCCAGACCGCGTAGCCGGCTGGGCCGAACATGCTGATACCTGAGACGCAGGACTGCGATTTTGTCAGGAATACAGCGCGTTCTTCGTTTTTGGTCCAGCAGGCGATCTCGTGCGTCTCGGGGATCTCGCCGCCGATGACTCGCCGGTCGGCCTTCGGGATCGGCAGGAGGACGTACCACCTGTACGTTGAGTTGCTCATGTGTTCCTGTCGTGATGGATGAGAAGGAGGAAGACTGCCCAGATCTGGATTTCGAGCGCGCAGAGGATCACGAAGAGCATCATCGCGTTGCTCATAGCCATGTTGCCGCCAGCAGCACGAGGCCGCCGGCGCTGGCCAGGGCGATGCCCAGCATGATCACGAGCCGGAGGGGCCGCTGGTGGGGGCGTACCCGGTGCGGGTGGCCGCCTGTGATGCCGAGGACCGGAAGGCCCCACAGGTAGCCTGAGTGGTGCTTCAGGTTACCGTGGTCGCCGGGCTGCGGGCCGTATATGGATTCCCAGTACCACCAGTCGTATTCAGGGCGCGGCGGTGAATTGGGGTCGCTGTTCGGGTTCGAGCTTCTCATTGCTCATTCCTCAGTTTATCGTCGGCGCTGAGCGCTCCGGCAATAGCATCGGCCGCCTCGCGGGAGACAAGGCAGAGAATGGGCGCGCTTACGCCGTCCGGCGTAGTGCATACCACATTCCAGTTCCCGTAGGTGGGGGAAACGGCGGGTGCCACGGTGAATTCATTCACAGGATCAGGCTCCAGATCTGGTCGGGGATATTGCCGTCGAATTGCCCGACGACATCCTGTATCTTGGCGATGCCGGCCGTGACCGACGCCGCGATGCGCTCGCCGTGCGCGAAGATGCCCCGCGTGCGATCGAGCTGGTACCAGGTGATGTTCTCGACGGGCACGCAGAATTCGGCCTCATCCGCACCGCAGTAGGGGCAGGCCGCCACCAGGATGGCCGCTACGCGGCGCAGGCGCACGTCTTCCAGCACGTCATCGCGTAGCCGGGCAACGGTGGTGATGCGCGCTCCCGGCTGCGCCGGCCGCTCCATCGTGGCGGTCGCGGCGTGGCGCGGCGAGGCCGGCGGTCGTGCCGGCTGTTCCATCGGGAGGGTCGCGGCGTGGCGCGGCGTGTACGCCGATAGCTGGGCCGCGCGGGCGCGCATGTCTTCCGGTGCCTCATGGTGCGGCGTGACCGGGATGTCCAGCGCCCGGACAGCGGCCTGTTTCTTCGGTGCCTGCCGCGCGCCGGCTACCAGGATGCCGCCGACCACCAGGACGCCGCCTGCCACGGCCAGGGTGTTCACGAACCCGGCGGTCAGGCCCGTGGTCTCGTTCTCGAACACCACAGCGCCGACGATCGCCAGCAGCGCGCCGACGACGAACGGCCCGGCCGGCGTGGGCCTGACATCCCTGGCCGGGATTCCCCCCTTGAATTGCGGCGGCCCGAGCATCCGCGCGGCGCGGAACAAGCCGAAGATCATGACTGCCTCCTAATGATCTGTGTGTGCGATGGTGCCGACCCGGCGGGTGCCCGCCATGATGGGCGTGTAAGCCCATACGAGAGAATTTTCCGCCTCGTCGCCGGCGGTGGCGAATTCTTGCTTGCCGGTCGTGACGGGCACGAGGTCGCCATCCTCATCGACTGCCAGGATGGCTTTCACGCCGTCCATCAGGTCGCAGTCGGCCAGGTCGTACATCGTGCTTACGTCCGTGCCCGACGCGAGGTGCAGTTCGCCTGTGTCGTACAGGATGACGAATTGCGGGATAGGTGCCGTCAGGTCCTTCTCCCAGTCGAGAGGCTCGCCGAGTGCCTCGTAATCCGGTTCGTCCCGCCATGCCTCTTCTTCGCCGGCAGGCAGGTAATCGGGAGTAAGCTCGCCGCTCGGGCCGGGGTCGCCGTAGTTGTCGAGATGGTCGTCATAGCCCTTCACCGCTCGTACGCCCACAGCGTCCTGGCGCGGTTCTCCAGCCGTACCTGGTAAGTCTTGCCGACGACAGGGCACTCGCGATTCCAGTCGAGTACCAGCAGGCCGGCCTGACCGCGCGCTACCTCCGGCCCGGGACCGTCTGCCTTGAGCCGCTTGATCCTGCCGGTGCCGAACGCGATGCCATTGTGCCGCGCGATCACCGAGAGCCAGTGGTTTGTCGCCTTGTGGCCGTCGTCGCCTTTCGGCATGAATGTCACGCTGTCCTCGCGGATGTGCGCGATGGCCAGGTCGTACAGCCATATCACGATCACGTGGTAATCAGGCAGGTGATGTAGCCACGATATGCGCACGGTCGTGCCCACCTTGATGTCCGGGTCCTGGCCTGTTCTCTGGGATTCCCAGAGCAGCCGGGACAGGTTCGCGTAGGTCATGTCCGGCGTGTCTTTGGGTAGCCGGAAGACATATACGCCCATTTATTCGGCCTCCAGCCGTAGCTTGTAGACGTTGTAGAGGTGCTCATGGGATTGGGCTGACGCGTGCAGGTCACCCTGGATACGCCCGCGCAGGTCCCGCAGTTCCTGGTGGAGGGCCTTCACCTGCTCTTCCAGGGCGTAGTAGACCCTGGGATCGACAGTGATCTCCCGGCTATCCGCCTGGTTGACGACGGACACGACCTGAGCGCTGTCGCCCCAGGATATTGCGGCTGTTTCAGCCGCGTGCGCGGCTACGGCGGCGAAGCCGTCTTCCGGCTGGTGATGGATGACCATCCGGCCGGGGTTGCCCTTGCTGTCGATGCCGGTCACCATCCATTCGTCAGTTACTCTCATTTGAATCCCTCGTCTTCCAGTATGGCTTTGATCAGTTCTTCCTTGGTCCACCTGATGTAGGTGAAATAGCCCATCAGGCCGCCTTTCCGCACGTGCAGGTCGGCGAGAAATGGCTTGGACCTGCGGTTCAGTTCCCGGAATCGCTTGTCGTACTCGCGGTGCCGGCGCTCTTCGGCTTCAGCTTCCAGCGCGCTTCGCGCCGCGTCCGGGTCGATTCCGGCGGCGACTGCTTGCGCGATCTGGAATTCCATCGTCCCGAACGCCGATTCCCTGATGGCGTCTTCCTGCCATTTATCCATGGCTGACCCTCTTGTCTCTCTGTGCGTCGTTCTCCACTTGCCAGAACCAGGTGTCTCCGGCCTCGTTCAGGACGTGGTAGACCCGCTTGCCGATGTCCCCCTTGCTGACGCGGACGATGACGGCCGACAGGCTGATCGGTCCTTTTTCTGTCTCGATGACGGACTTACCGACGTCTTCGGCCCGGATCGTGTAGAAGACGAACCCCAGCCGTGCGGGCCGGTCCGGCGCGAAGATCTCGTGATAAGCGCTCATTTCACTCCTATTCCTGGCAGGTTGGATACGGCGCGGGCCGATGGCGTGAACGCCAGGTCCGCTTCGGTGTCGTCTGGTACCGTCTCCATCGGCGGCCAGAGCATGTCGTGCAGCCCGGAAGCCGCGTCCAGGACGGGAACGGCGTCCCACCCCTTCGCGCGGCCTCGCTGCCCCTTGTGCGCGCCGTACAGCATGGTCCCGGAGATTACCCTGGCTTCTCCGAGTGCTTCAGGGAAGATGCGCCTGATCAGGTGGCTGTCTTCCGCCTCCCGGTAGTAGTTCCCGCTCGGCATCTCGCGCAGTGCGGCGAGCAGATCGGACAGGAAGATCCGGTCCAGGCCGCGCCGCATGATCAGGTCAGCGGTATCGAGCAGGCAGCGCTGTTCGGCCACGGGGACGGGTTTCTCGCCGGCGCTGAGCGCCATTGTCACGAACGCGTCGTAGATCCGGCGCGGCCAGTCTCCGCCGGCGCACGACGCCCACGCGAACAGCGGTCCCCAGATCTGCCTCTTGCGCTTCTCCAGCTTGGGGTGGACGAACCGCACCGGTCCGCGCATGTACGCGGTCATGGCGTCGGCCCGCGACCCCGCCCACGCGTGAATCGCCTCGTGCAGGATCTTGGCGTCCGCCCGTACGCTGTCTTCCAGGGTGTCCCGCAGCGCCAGGCCGCTCGGGGCCTCCTCCATCTTGAACCAGATCGAGCGGGTGTACAGGTCGTTCGGCACGGCAGTTCTCAGCCCGTTCATGAAGGCCATGCCGTAGGTCGGGACGTCCTGAGTGACCCTGTTGACGGACATCGATGTTGTCGCGTCCTGCCTGTAGCAGTCGATCAGGATGGCATAGATCTTGGTGTTCCGGCCGTTCATCCCGGAGTCGCCGAAGATCTTGCCGATGTCGTCGCATACCAGGTTCGGGACTTCCCGTTCGAGGTACTTGTGCGACAGCGCCGGCTCGGTTGTCTGGCGTCCGACGCGCCACGGGCTGTACGCCAGCATCATCGGGATATCGCACGCGAACGTGGTCTTGCCCGACGCCGGCGTGTCGGCCGTGGCGAGACAGTGCGGGATGGTCGTGAACGCGCGCCGGACGTGCGAGACGAACAGCATTCCGGTCATGACGTCCTTGTAGTGGTCCGGCGCGTACGCGAGCTGGTCTATGAACCCCCTGACCTTGTTCGGCACGTAGTCATCTGGCAGGCGGTTAGGCATTCATTCTCCCTTGAGTAGCTGTCTGCCCTTGTCCGTGACGGTGAGCGACCAGCGGCGGGGCAGGCGCACGCCGTCGATCAGGCCGGCGTCCATGGCACGGTCCACGGACTGGTATCCGAACCTGAGATGGACCTGGTTCTCGTGCCGGGGTGACACGCGCCACGCTGGCTTGATCTTCGGGCAGCCGGGATGCGCCGCCACGTACGCGGTCACCTCAGTCATCCTCGGGCCGATCCTCTTCTCCGCTAGCTTCCTTCTACTCCTAAGCCTGCCCATTGCCCCAGTATTCCTCTCCGTTGTAAGTGACTGACATGTAGCCTCCCTGAGCGGCTTCCGCCCACTGGTCGTCGTCCCAGAAACCGGTTTCGGTGGCCTCGCCGTAGATGTCGTGTGCGGTCTGTGCCGCGTACGTGGTCCAGTGGCTGTCAGCCACCAGGGACAGTCCCTCGTCCCAGGCTTTCTGACCCCATTGGCCCACGCACTCGTCGCGGAAGGTCATCAGCGCTGCATACTCGTCGCTGTGTTCGTCTTCCCATTCGGCGCTGTCCTCGGTGCGGGCGTACAGGCCGTCCAGGTAGCGGATGCGCATCTCGACGTTGTGTGTGTACAGGATGCTGCCCGCGTCGATCTCGCGTTCTCCGGTGAAGCTCATTCGTACCCCTGCTCTCTGTTCGCCAGCGCGATCAGGGCCGCAAGCGACACCTGTGTTTCGCGCTTTGTCCGGAGGTCCCGGATCACTGCCGCGTCGTTGGGGTCGTCCGACCAGTGGATAGTGATCCGGTTGGGCGATCCGATGACCACCTTGTGCTCGGATACCTGTGTCATGTCATCCCGTCCTTCTCTAGCTCGTTGCGGTGGGTCAGTACGTACTCCACTTCGGCAGTCCCGAACCTGAGTTTCGCCCGCGTCGTCCCGTACTTCTCGCAGTAAGCGAGGATCTGTGCCGCCACGTTAAGCAGCAGGTTTTTCATGGCCGCCATTACTTCACTTCCACCTTTTCATCCCCCGGGAGATCGCCCCACCAGAGGTCGCCCGTATATTCGGTCTGGATCATCTCTGGCATGAAGGGGTCTATGTTGTCCCCTTTGAGGCTGAAAAATCCGAGGTAGGTATGTGTGCCGCATTGCGCGTCAATCATGATGCTGCGGCTTCCAGCTCTTGCCCCCCGTATGCGCCGCCGCGACCATTCTTCCCCTTCGGGGGAATGAAGCCATTCGGCTACTTCGGGATTCACGGCTTACCCCGCAAGCTATCTGCGATGCAGGCCAGGACTGCCAGGACCGAAGGCGCTGCCCAGTGGGACTGTTCCCCGCTTGGGTGGTCTACCGTCGCCTCAACCTCGCCTGATTCGTCCGGCGGGACGTCCAGGGTGATGGCGTATTGCATTACGGGTGGTTCGGCGTGCGGTACAGGCCGCCGCCGCGACCATTCTTCCCCTTCGGGTGAATGAAGCCATTCGGCTACTTCGGGATTCACGGCTTGCCCCGCAAGCCATCTGGGTCGGCCCACTGGAGCAGTTCGGCGTCGTCGGCGTCTATGTGCGCGGTCAGGGATTGCAGTTCCGCGATTTCGCTGTAGCTTATGCGTTCGGCCCGGATTTCGCCGCGCAAGTATTCCAGCCGCTTTCGGGTGCTGTTCACGGGTGGTTCGGCGTGCGGTACAGGCCGGCGTCGTCAGGCACGGTCAGCCGGTACCTGTTTTCGGTCAGCCTGTGGAAGTGCGCCGAGTTCTTGTACGGGCCGAACCGGGCGTCCGCGTCCGCGCAGAAGATCTCCGCCATGAACCACCCCCATTCGTCCCAGGTGGCCGCGTAGCGCGCTCCCTCGCGTCCGTAGTATTCGCTGGAAGCTCCCACGTCGCCGCCATTGGCGTACTTGCGGACGCGCATGACCTTTCCGCGCTGATCCCGGTAGCCGGGCGGAAGACTGTGCTTGTCGTAGGTGCCGAGCGAGATCTCGTACCCGTGCGGGCGGGTGCGGGACTGGTGGACGCTGAACGCCATCAGTTCCACGTCGGCGGTGATGTAGCCTTTTAGCTTCGCGCAGTGAAGTGCCCTCGCCACTTCGGTTTGCGGAAGGTCAGTGTGCAGTCGCATGGTAGTTCTCCTTTTATTCGTCGTTGCGCGCGATTAGTTCGCTTAGCCTCGCGGCTTGCTTATCGGATAGGTAACCGTATGCGTCGCCAGGCCACCAGTCGTCTCCGAATTTCGCGTTCCCGTAATCATTCAGGAGGGAAATCATTTCCTGTAGCGTTTCGGGTGCCATGTTTTTCTCTTAGCTGTAGATGACGGACCCGATGACTATGAGCTGTAGCAGTTCATCGGCACACGGGGCGTCCAGGTCGGCGTCGTCGGGGTTGTACAGCAGGTTGACGCACTGCTGTTCGAGCGCGTCACTCCATGCGGGGTATTCGGTGCCGCGCGGCGTGGTCTCCATCTTGCCCTGGTTGTCCAGGACGTGTTTCGCCATCTCCATGACTCTCTTGTGGGTGACGTGAGTGGCGTGCGTGTTTTCGCCGTCGTACGCCCACACCTCCACCGACCAGTCGTCCGGGATGCTGTCCCAGTCGCGGTATGGCGTGGTGTCCGCCTTTTGCCACCAGTCGTAGGAGAGGCACCCGGACCCGAAGATGTGGGTGAACGTGTCTTGCGGCGTGGATGTCCTGATAGTCATCAGTGATCAGATCCTTTCTGCTTGTTCTCGTTCTGGTAGTGAGCGTGCGACTCGTCCTTGCCGGCGAAGCCGTACTTCTGCGCGTGGTGCCCGCAGAACAGCAGTTCCTTACCGGTGGCGAACATCACGCGCCAGAGCGCCGGCTGCATGCAGCGGTCACACTCGTCCTTGGCGTTGGGCGCGTCGATCCGGACGGGCACGGGTCGCGGGGTCGTGGTCGCGGTGTTCATCGCAATCTCCTTCTCCGGGGTGCCGGCGTCCCCCCGATGTTAACGATCTCGATGTCGTCGTACCCCTGGTCTTCGGCGTGTTCGGCGATGTCTTCTGCCTCAACCTGGGTATCCCAGACATCTATTCCGTCCGCGTTCTCCCACGGGATGCCGTCTACCAGAACCTGGTAACTCATCGCAGGAACACCGCATAATCTCGTGTCCGATCAGGTGGAAGTACCGCCCCTGGCTTTCCAGGACGATCTCGTCGTTGTGCGTGACCACGGTCCCGTGCCGCCACGACTCATTGCGCGGCAGCAGGCCGCCGGGTGCCTGCCTGTAGCGCACGACGTCTCCGATGGCGACGGGCGTGCCGTCCGTGTACAGCGGCACCTGGCGTCTGTTCGCCTCGCGTGCGGCGGCGAATCGTCCGGCGTCAGGCATCGTATGAGCAGCGCGGACCGTCGTCGGAATCTTCATCGAGCAGTTCGCCGCTGCACTCTCCGATTGTCAGCGGCGAGTCGTCGTTGATATTCCCCGTCACGCGGCGGGCAGACTCCAGCAGCAGGTTGTCGCCGCACCTGTCCGGGTGGTTGACGTACAACGGCGCGCGTTTGTCATTGGGAAGGCCGTGCTGTTTGCTCATGTTCTCCGCGTTGGCTTTGAGATTGGCGTACGTCTCACTCCGTACCAGGGCACGCAGGGCATCCGCCATCTCGCCGGCGGGCATGCTGGTTTCGCCCGCGAGAGGACGCGGCTCTTCGGCCACGCGCCGTGCGATTTCCGCGACGTACTCCCACTCGAAGTCCGCGAGGGTGCCTAGTTCTTCCGCCGCGTAGTCGAGCGCGCCGAAGATGCTGGCAGTGACGTACACGTCGTCGTCGCCGCTGTGGCGGGCGACGTGGTAGTGGATGTGGTCAGAAGGCATTGGTTACCTCTTCCGTGGTGTAGTGGCCGCTGTTGGTGGCGGCGTGGATTATGGCGGCGTGCCAGTCACGCCAGCCGGCCGCTTCCGCTTCCGTTTTCAGGTCGCCGGCAGCGTGCTCGATTGTGTAGGTGCCGCGCGTGCTTGGCTGGCCGTGATCGTTGTAGATCACGACCGCGATAGCGTCGTCGCCGTCCCAGAGACGAATCTCTGCCGCTTCGGGACCGTCCGCGCTGTACCATTCGTCTCCGCAGAACTGAATGTGCAGTTCCCTTCCGTTCTCCTCTTGCTCGTCGTCGTCCGGACCGGCGTCCCATTCACCCGCGTACAGGTCCGGCATCAGATGGTCACCATCACGAATGGGTGATGAGACGGGACGAAATGCTCTTCGCCGTTGACGGGACGGGCGTAGATGCCCCACAAGACCTGGCGCACGCACCCTGCTGTGTCGTAGCGGGCAGCGGTCTGGTCGGAGTAGTCCACGCCGGGCGTCGCACTGAACGCGGGGTGAATGAACCATTCTCCGACGCGCGGGATAGGTCCGTCCCAGTCTTCCAGCCGTGCTACCGTCTTGCCGTCCGATTCGATGATCATCAGCATGATTCGCAGTCCTCCTCTTGATAGTCGCTGTCGTCGCCGGGGTCGGGCGTGTCCTCTCCCGGTAGTGCCGCGAGGCAGTTGGAACACGTCGCCGGCCTGTAGTCGTCGTCCCAGTAGGAGAAACCCTCGCACCCGGGAGACTTGATGTTGCCGATGTTCAGGTTGTAGCGCCGGATCACTTCATCTACGGCGGGTGTTTCGGTCGCACTCGTGAGCAGGGTAGCCGCTGCTTCCGTGTAGCCGTGTTTGAGCGCCATCGCGATGTCGCACCCGTAGTCGTCGCACGGGTGATCACGCTCAATCGCGTCGGCCAGTTTTGCTCGTGTAGCCGGGTTCATTGGCGTGTTACCTTTCCTCTCTCGCCGGCACGATGTACTCAAAGCAAGGGGTCCACGCGCACCCGAACCGGCGACCGCCGGGGTAGCCGTTGAACCTGCTCGCGAAATAGCGGCGTTCGCCGTCCCGCATGGTTACGGCAGTGAACGCGTAGTCTTTGCCCATGATCGTTCGCCGCCAATGCCGGCTATCGCCCTGACGAACGGTCTGGCCGCGTGAGAAATGGATCTCGCCTCGCGGACCGGTCCGTGGTTCTGAATTCATTTGCTAAATTCCTCTCTTGCGGTGTTGAGCTGCATTCGCAGGGCGCGGTAGGGCAGGTATATCCGCCACCACGCCCAATCGTGGATACGGTGAAGCAACGGTTACCGGTTTGTCACCGGGACGACGCGCATGGCGGGCAATTCGTCCGTGACGTTCTCCCGGTACCACTTGCGCATGCGGTAAGCCTCACGCCGCGACATCGGACCTTGCGCTATGAACCACCCTCCCCCGCTGTTGATTTCCAGCAGGAAAATGCCCCTGCCCCGTACGCCGACGTATTCCCGGATCAGTTCTCGCATCCCCTCTTTGGTGTCGGCCCTGAGGATGCCGGATTTCTCCGTGAGCGCATACCAGCGCATGCCCGAACTGTTCAGTTCGCACGGCCAGATGTTCTCGCCGCCATATGTCCACGGCTTACGCGTCGTCATCCTCACTCCATTCCCGGATCTCTTGCAGCGCGTTATGCGCTTCCGCCGCACGGCGTGCCGAGTCGGCCAGGATCTGTGACGTGGACCGCAGGCCGCGCGTGGTCATGATGGTTTTGTCTTGCGCCGCACTCCTGACCGGATCATCCTTGATCAAGTTGTACGCGCCCAAGATCTCAGCCGAGACGTCGCGCATGTTGCCCGCGTACACTTCTAGCGCCGTAAGCAGGACACTGGAATGCGTGGCTATGAAGTCTTCTAGCGCTAGCTGGCGCTCTGAATTCTTGCCCATCAGTACCCTTCCCTTAGTGCCCCATAGGCCAGTTCGGCTTCCACCACGCGCGCGTAGGGTACGCTCTCAGGCCATGCCGGTATCGGCCTGACCGAATATCCGAGATCGATCGATCCGAGAGAGGCTAGTATCTCGCCCACGTTGTTGACTAGGCACGCTTGCCAGTGTTGCGCCCCGCTCACGAAATAGTTCTCGCCCGGCGTGATGTCCGCGTCATGATCGATACTCCACCGCACTTTCCACCCGCGTTCGTCGGCTATCTCTTTTGCCATCGCTAGCCGGATTGCCCCCCGGGTCCGCCCGCTTGTGCGCGTCTCCCGCGCCGGGTCGTGGCTGTAGCCTGCGTGCTCGAAGAAAAACGCTTCCGCGTCGGTCAGCGTGACGACGTGCCCGTTACTGCTCATGTGAGGTACCTTCCTGTAGGTCCGGAGGACAGCCGGCGTTCGCCGCTAATCGTGGCGCTTATCAGCGCGTCGATCTCGCCCCTGTTGGCGCGTAGCCACTTACGCTTGTTAGCGGCACGCTGGTATTGCAGGTAGAGATACTCATCGTTCTCTACCCATTGCATTCGTTCGGTGTCGTTCACGGTTTGCGTTCTCCTCTTGCCCTAGCCGGCCTGCACTTGGAGAGTAACATCGTCCCCTTCGGGATCGGCCACCGGATCGTAGTGGTACTCGATTGCCCAGTGTCCGTAGCCGATAGCGTCGGACAGTTCCGAGAGCAGGCTAGTCCAGTTTTCCGGGCGTTCGGGGGACGCGTGGATCACCATGTCCCAAAATCCCGTCCCCGTCCCGTTAAGGTCCAGGTACAGCCGGTCACCGAACGTCTCAGGCCCGATGTGAAGGGCGTTCACGATCTCGCGGACCCGATCGATGCCTAGCGCGTTCTCCACTTGCGTCTCAGGCGACTGGGCGGGATCGGTGTACGCGCCGGCGATATCCGAGAGCGCCACGGGTGCCCACGCCGACGCGCGCAAGTCCAGGGGATTTTCCCCCGTCCCCTTTTCGTCGCCGTCCCACGTGAGATCGTCAAGTGCAGCGGTGAGAAACGCCACCGCCGCATCCTGCACGTATTCGCCCGTCTCGTGTCCGTTGATTGTTTCGTGGTCGTACAGTTCATCGGTCATTTGCCGTTGTCCTTACTCGTTTCCGTACTGGTTGCGGTAGCCGCGCGGGTGATCGGTCGCGCCGATGCGCGCGCGTGCTTCCCATATCGCCTCTTCCGAAGGCGCGATATCCGCTCGCACTATCGCGTGGAAGTCTGCGATGAGCTGCAAGTGCGCGTCGGTAGGTCCGGGCGTGCCGTGGCCGTTCTCCCACATGATCGTGTAGGCCAGGGTTTCTGGAGAGAACGCTACCGTTACCCCGTTAATCCAAGGGGACTGCCCGTGTTCTTCCGCGTGATCCATCATGGTCAGCGCGGTATCCGCATCGCCGGTCATGTGGGTAAGTACCTCGTATGTGCGGGTGAATGTGCCCACCGTAATCTCGTTCATTCGTAACACCTCCCGACGATGACTGTTTCGTCATCGATGATCTTGACCAGTGTCGCCGAGAACACCGTATCGGCACTGCCCCCGTCCCATCCCGGCGTGGCCGTCATGCGGGTGAACGTGCCTAGATCGTACAGGTCGCCCCGGTAGCGGAAGAATGTCGCGCTATCCTCGCCGCGATCGATCGCAGGCCAGTCGAGATAGTCGAATTCTTCCCGTTCGGTGGGCGTGAGCGTGTACGCGTCTATCAGGGGACGCGGCACGTGGTTCGTGATGTACTTCATGGTTCCCTCTCGCCCTCTTCCCGCATTACGGGTGTCCGGGGTGATAGGCGGTGTCCGGGATTCGGTCACTCCGCGCGTCCGGGGTAAAGATGGATGTTGCCATGTCCCCTCCCGTGTCGTCGGGAGACTCCCGCACGAATTCCGGTCCGTCCGGCGTGCTGACCACCCGCCCGATGAGGATGTCACTGCCCGCCGCGTGCGACCCCCACGTCATGTAGATCAGGAGGGTATCCGGCTGGTTTTTGTCCGTGACCGGAATCACCTTCACGCCGGCATCCCATCCTCTGAGATGGATCGGGCCGGCGTTACTCCGCCCGCCTAGGCTGACGTTGTTGCCGCGCCCATTCTGCGCAGTTGCGAAATATCTCGACATGTTCTCGCCTCTCTAGTGCCGATGCCAGGCAGTGATAGTGAAGTCCCCTGTTTCCTCGTTACAGCACGAGGAAAGATCCGCCGGCACGGGTAGTACGATGTCTATCTCCGCCGGCCTTTCCGTCTCTGCCGCTTTGTCCCCTGCATAGAGGGGAAGCCTCACAGTGAAGTGCCCGCTAGCGTACAGGACTAGCTGACGCCCATCGGGCAGGTTGATAGCGAGCGGCGTGTCCGTTTCGGGACTGTCCCGCTCGATAGTGATCTCGGATACGTGCATGGTAGCCATGTTCTCGCCTCTCTTTAGGCACGTCGCCGGCGCACGGACACCACTGTGAAGGTGAAGCCGCTATCGCCGGCGTGATCCACCCGCGCGCGGTACTGTCCGCCCCATACGCGCATGTACCCGTGGTTGCTGGCATCGGTCAGCACGTCTCCCGCCTCATCGTCGCTCATGTCGAGTAGCCGCGTGAGGAGTGCCTTTGTCTCATCCCATGAGAGCGTATGCGGGGATTCCGCCCTGTCCGGACAGTCGGCGCACGTGTAATCCGGACCGCGATCGTTGTGGGCGTGGGATGTGCTCACGCCAAGGTAGCCGCTAGTCATCGCGCGTACTCCGATGCCCACGTGGGCAGTTCGCCGGTAATCCGGCGGTAACCCACCGCGTAACGATGCATGTCCAGGAACGCCGTCGCGTCACGCTTGCTCGTGAAGCGGCCTACGTTGCCCGTGTCGAGCCACGTAGCCTCATAGAACGACCGCTTGTTGAGCGTGCGCTTGCATAGCGCGTAGGGGGTTGGGTACCCCGCCGCGCCACGCGGCAGGATCACGATACGTGTCGGACGCGCGTGGTAACTGTCCACGGGCAGTTTGCCCTTTACGCCGGCGGGGAACGCTTTCGCGAGATTGGCTAGCGTGTCGCTAGGGTGCAGTGCTGTCATTGGATTACCTCTCGTTTTGTGCCGCTGTTGGCGGGGGCAGTCCAGACTTACTCCCGATGGGCGGTGGCTAGCAGTGTGCTGCTGTGTACAGGTAGACCTGACCGTTGTCAGAGTAAGCGCATACTTGGATTTGTGCCGTGCGCGATGCCGGGCGGGGCATTGTGCGGCCTGTTAGCAACCCTGCCGCAAACATGAGAAGAAACAGGCCGGCTAGCAGAGAGAGAAACATGATGCGGCTCATGGCGGTTACTTGCTAAGGGGAAGGTTCAGCCAGATTCCGGCGCGTTCCGCCATGTCTCGCCGCGCGCGGTCAAACGCGCAATCGTCCGTGTCGGCGCGGAAGACAGGGAAGTAGCGGCCTGAATAGTAGGACGCATAGCGGTCATGGGCGTGCGTTCGCCACGTGACGCAATTACCGGCAGGGTCCATTCCCATGACGACGTATTCGCCTACCGATACGGGGGTAGCCGCGATAATCTGATATCCGGCATTGTAGGTATCGAGCTTGGGAGTGATCAGCATTTCTGTAACCTCTCGTTTGGTGTGCCGCTGTTGGCGTTGGCAGTCTGGGCTTACCAGCGATGGGCGGTGATCAAGACGCGTTCGCGTGCAGTGCGTAGCTGTAAGCCGTTACGGCTTCGGCCATACGATCGGGCGCTAGCCGCGCTAGTTCCGCGAGGATACCAGCGGCACGCGCTTCAATCTTTTTCGCCTCATTGGTCGCCGTCACCCAGTCTGCGGGAAGGTCGGCATCGGACGTACACGCCGCGCGCTTTGCGGCGTTGCGCCACGTTGCCACGTGATAGCCATCCTCCTTTAGCGCGTGAATGGCCGCTTGGATCATGTCCGGCGTGAGCGGTATTCCGGTTTTCATGAGCGTGATTCTCCCGTATATTCCAGCAGGTGAGTAAGGCAGAGAAGGTAAGCCGCGTCGTCGGTATCCTCCGGTATGACATCACTGTCTGGGTCCAGGCACCACGGGCAATCCTCCCCGGCGGGGTTCTCGCCGCGCGTGGGGTCGTAAGGCACGGTCACGATATCGTCGCCGGTATCGGCTTGATAGCGCGCGTAACTGGCGTCGTCATACCACGCGTCCGTTCCTGGCATGTCGCTACTTCCCGCTCTCTTGCGGCGTGGCCTTGCGGACCATACGTCGGGTGGCGCGCTTGCGGACGGACCGCGCGCGGGGGTCTGGGTAGTCGTCATCGCGTTGCATCGCACGGTACAGCGCCGTGCGGCTGAATCGCGTAACCGGGGCAGTCATGGCGTCTAGTCTCCCTTACCTGACCGTAGGCACGTAGCCTTGTGCGGCTAGTTCCGCACGCGTGAGCGGACCGGAGTAGCCGCGCCGGCGCGCGTTACGCTTGCGCGCTTCCATAGCCTTACGTTCGCTCTCTGCCCGTTCCGCTTGCTTGCGGGCATTGAGTTTGCCGATAACCGCTACGGGGTTATCGCGCGATACGAATTTGCCGTTGCCGGCCCGGTAGGCAGTCATTGTGAATCCTCTCGATTGGTGCCGCTGTTGGCGGGGGCAGTCCAGACTTACTCCCGATGGGCGACCCTATTTGGCGTCTTTGTCCGCCCAGAGGCGGGTGATCTCGGCAACGGTAGCCGCGTCTAGGGTGATGATAGCCTTTCGGCCTTTGACGCTAGCCGGACCGTCCGTGACCGTCGCCGCTACCATGACGCCTAGTTCGCCGGCGGTGGCGACGTGTGATCTCTCGGCATTGGCTACCCATATCATTCTGCTTACCGGCATGGCCGTGTCTCCTCAGATCAGGTTGCGGATGACGTTGTACAGGAACTGGTCACAGAACGGGAAAGGCGGGTTGACGAAATACGCCGTTACCTCGTATTCCACGTTCGGTGCGTTGGGCACGGTGTAACGCGCGGGAGTGTGCGTCTTTTCGCCGATAAGCGCGGCGTTCATTATGTCTATGACTTCATCGATTGTGAGTTTGAAGTCCGTCAGCCCGTGCGTCTGTGACAGCAGTTCAGTGCACGCGTCATTTAGGTTGACGCCCGCCGCTAGCACTTCGGTTGATCGGTAGATGCTCATTTTGGATTACCTCTCGTTTGTGCCGCTGTTGGCGTTGGCAGTCTGGGCTTACCAGCGATAGGCAGACACTCGCTCTAGGCGACGGTAACGACCGTAAGGTCAAAGACGTTGGCGTAGTATTCTTGCGTGTATTCGGACGGTTTGCCGTCATCCCATGTGACGCACACCCTTGCAGTGCCGTTGTACTCCGGTCCGCGCGTCACCAGGTCAAAGGTCGCGACGTCGCCGCGAAAGTCCGTGACAGTGCTTCCCCGCGTGATGACGTTGCCGTCCGCGTCCGTGACGCGGTATTCCGGCCGTCTCGGCATGGGCGTGGTAAGTCTCACTATGCGCGCGTTCCTGGTCATTCGCGAATCCTCTCGTTTGTGCCGCTGTTGGCGTTGGCAGTCTGGGCTTACCAGCGATGGGCGGACACGTCACCAAATGGTGGCTATGGTGGTGATCCCCCAAAGCGTGGGCCGGCGACTGGCGACGGACCGCGCGGTTACGTGGATCACGTATGTGGTGTCGCTATCCACTGTGCAGACAGCGGAATCCCGCACCGTGAACGCGTCTATGAGCACTTGGACGCCACCAGGTGGCGTGTCCGGGAACACCCGCCCGATGAACGTGCGGTACTGCCGGCGCGTCATCTCGGCAGGGTCAGAGAAAGCGGTAATGGGCATGGGATTTAGCCTTCCCGTTGGATGTAGTGAAGCCACGCGGCACCCCAACCCGCGTGAACGCGCGTTCCGCCACTGTGAACAGCGAACACGTTAATGGTGTCCGTATAGGTGGTTTTGGTTTCCGTGACCGTCGCGCCGGCGAGACGTCCGTCTAGGAATTTGTCGCCGGCTTGCAACCGTGACGTGTAAACAGCGATTTTCACTGCCCTATGCCTTCCCTCATGCGGTAGTACATTGACGGACCGCCATGCTTGCGATTCGCCATTGTGTTAAGCGACGGATATTCCGCGCGCTTGCGCGTGTCCGAAGCTATTCCGGACAGAGTGTCATCCGCTGCACCGTAACGGGCACGTTCGGTTGACTTGCGCGCTTGGGTAACGCGCGCTTGCGCCGTGAAATGCGCGGTAGCCGCTATCCGGCTACCGCGCGTCTTCCCGCGAGTGGACCGCATGACTACGGACGCCATGCCCACAGAGACGTGCGCGGGTACGTCGGGGCCAGATACGGCATATTCGGAAGCAACTCATCTATTGCTTCCATTTCTGGCCAGGGATTAGCTAGCGACGGAAACTGACTCATTTGATACCTCCGTTTACAGGCTACGGCTTACGCGTTATCGCGGTAGCACCGTAGCCAGTCTGCAAGGGCCGGAATTGAGGCTTATGAGGAGAGATAGCGCGGGGCATAGCGCAACGGAGCGTTACCCGTGGCTTATATCACTCATGCGACGTTCAATCCCGGCCCTTAGGGGATTCGGTGGGGTCTAAACCCATTGCCTGTGTCCGTAGTCCGGACGGGCGATTAGGTGGTTACCGTAAGCGCTAGGCGCACGTGCTGTTGTTGTATACCTAACTGAATAGGTTTCCAAGCACGTCAAGCGCGGAAAGTGACCGGTTAAATCGTCCGTCCGAATGTCACACGTCTATTGCCGAATCCTTAAAGCAAAATGACTGTTTCAGTTAACGTCCGAAACTTTCAAAAGTGACGATTTGAATTGGCTATTTCAGTGAAACATCTTCTGACTACCGGGTTGCCAGTCCGGTAATTACTCTGGCCTGTTATACGGCGTGTAGCCGTATCGAGATACGTACACAACTCCGATTGATCGCTATTCGCGTCCACAACTCGGATTGATCGTTACCGCGTACACAACTCGGATTGATCGCTTTCGCGTACACAACTCCGATTGATCGTCGGCTTATCTCTAGGGTCCAAAGGTCAGTGTGTCCGACTCCTGAAACAGAGGCGACTCATTACGAGGTTAGTCGCGTACCCCATGATGGTGTGTGCAGTATCGCCGGCAGTAGCTATACACTCTCACGTTACCCGCACTAACCGCTTTCCCTAGGTGGGTGGCAACTGGAATAAACCTGCCTATTTGAACACCTAGGTAATCGCGGTAGCTATACGCGGATGATAATCAGTCGGTCAAAGTATGCGCCTAGGCGCGGTCCGTACAGATTATCGCTGTAACGCTACCCTTCGCTACGCGTTGCCTTACATCATGCACGCGCAATCATGTCAATGTAATGCACTAGCGGCGATACGCGGTTGAGGCGATTAAGGTTCAGACCGGTAGACCCTAGGACCTACCCATTCCCCATCTTGCGTAACGAGACGCTAGCGGCTAAACCGCAAGCATTGCCGACCACACCTAGCACAAGACACGCGCATCGGTTGCGACATGCCAGGCGACGTTCCGCCCGGCGGCCGGTCGGGTAATTGAAGTTGTAAGGCCAACCGTACACCAGGTGCACCATGTTGGATGTAACGAGTTGATAACGACCGTTGACACTGTGTCTGACCTGCGAAAATGCGGCCGTTCGGTAGCTGACCAGGTGATTTGGTGTGTAGCGAGGTAACGCCCAACGCCGTCTGTACGGTCCGGAGCGCCACGCTGCGGACCGTACTCGGGAGAGATCGGGCACGGACACGCGCGCGGTATTGAGCCGCTTAGAATCGTTCTCTAAATTACTAGCCGGTAGGCAAGTTACCGTTCCGTGACATAGGGCCACCAGGCCACCAGGTCGGGGCCACCAGGTCGGGGCCACCAGGTCGGGGCCACCAGGCCACCAGGTCGGGGTACGCAAAAGCGCCGGCCCTTGGGATCGATCCCAAGGGCCGGCGCGGGCGGTGGCTAGCGCGCGTCTGCGCGTGCTGTAAACCCGTAGTTGTCCAGACCGTCACGTTCGGGCGGGTAGACGTCCAATTCGTATCCACGGTCTAGCAGGTCATTCGCGCGCGTGAGTGCGACTGAGAAGTCGGCATCGCTGAAAACGATCACCTTGTGGCCTAGAATCGACATGATCTTGAATCCTTCCGTATCGGTGCGCGGGTTGTGCTGGCACCGATCCTAGTCGGCGCGCCAAATCCGGTCTACATTACTGGCAAGTTACCCGCATAATTCGCATTTGTCCGGTTTGCCCGGGTTTGCGGGGATATATGGTATCCGGCTGCTGACGTTTTCGCAGGTCAGCACCCAATACCCTCTGTACGGTCCGGAGAGCGATTCTCAGGCACTCAACCCGGTTCTGGGTAGCGGATGACCCTATCGGCATTCTGTCAATTTCGTAGCATTTGTCCGGTTTGTGTATTCGCGCAGGTCACAGGGCTGAACCTACAGGCATGTACTAGCATGTACAGGTATAGTGTAAGGGGCTTCGCTAGATTGTTCTAATCGTACGGTTGACCAGCGGATACGCGGTATGTAGGTAATGCCGACCGTATAGGTGTGGTTTGCTTGCAATACGGACATTCCGGACATCGGCCATATTCGTTACTTAGGCTAACTAACTACTATGGTTAGCTAGGCTAACGACTATGGTTAGCTAGGCTAACGACTATGGTTAGCTAGGCTAACTACTATGGTTAGCTAGGCTAACTACTATGGTTAGCTAGGCTAACTACTATGGTTAGCTAGGCTAACTACTGACGGTCGTATGGTCTAGACCACTACTGCGGACATACCTCGCATACCAGCACATATCAGGACATACCGGACACGCGGACCGCCGACCTGCGCAGTGTCACGCTATATGCTGACATAGTGTGGAATGTCCGTTATGTCATGACATTGTGCGACATTCCCACCATGGCATGACATTCCCACCATGGCATGACATTCCCACCATGGCACGCTATGTACCATTAAAGGATGGTATAATACGATATGTCCGATATTTACCATTAAAGCACCATTAAAGACGATTTATCGTACTATGTCATAATTTAGGGTGATTTTTTATGACATTCCCACGCAGGACGTCCTGCTGACTCAATTCCCTCCCCGGGTCGGATTACCCAAGAGACGAACGCGTGTTCGAGTCTCGAAAAGCGCCGCTGACCTGCGAAAACGTCTGTTACGCGAGTTCACGTCTCGACAATTCACGACGAGTTCGCGATCGGGGGGAGAAATCGGCTACTGTTTGCGCCATGCCCAGTAAACCCAATACGCCTTGCTTCGCTTGCGGCCGGCTGCTCTGGATCACGGCGACTTCACGCGCCAAACCGATCTGTCAGCCGTGCCGCCGTAAGATGGGATACAGGCCCTGCGCTCAGTGCGGGAACCTGTTTAAGCCGCAGAAGCGGAAGGGCAAGTTCTGCTCGCGTAAATGCTTTAACGAATCGCGCCCGCAGCGCGTTGATCCGCGAGAAGCCCGTAAAGCTTCGTCCCGTGCACGTAAGCTTGCCAAGCAGAAGACGTGGGACGGCATCCCCGATCGCGAGATTTTCGAGCGCGCGGCCTGGGCTTGCCAGCTCGGGCCGTGGTGTAAGACCCCTGATCGCCCTATTTCCGCTGACGCGCCGTGGAACACCCCGCTCGCGCCTGAAATCGACCACATTATCCCGCTCAGTTACGGCGGCCTGGATGCCGAGGGCAATAAGCGGGCTGCTCACCGCGCCTGCAACCAGAGCCGGAACAATCGCATGACAGATGGCGAGAAACTGTTCATGCGCGAGCATCCCGAGCTGCTGCTGGCGAAAGCGCGGCTGGCGCTGCTGCCCCCGCGCAAGAAACGGGAGCCTAAGCCTCCGAAACCGCCGAAACCAGTCCGGGTCTGCTGTTGTGAGGGCTGTGACGCGGTCTGCCAGCGACGCGTATGCCCTGATTGCGCTGTGACAGTTAACCGGCATCGCGCGCAGCAGTATTATTACCTCAAGCGGGGCTTGACTCCGCCGGACCCGTGGTGGGCGGCTTCAGGGCTCACGGAGCATCAAGCGCATTCTTAGAGTTTTACACGGTATGCGGCGCTTTTCGCCGGTTTAGCGCGGTTTACGCGATTTTGCGGAAGATGCGCTCAGCCTGGGTATCGAAGGTGTACTTCCCCTGAACTGCGCCCCAAGACCGGCTGTCAGTGTAAACCCGCCCGCTAGAATCGGGCCATGGGAGAGTGTGCGGAGGACGGCTGCCCGGAGTTCCGGTTCGATCAGGACGCGGCGCTGCGCGAAGGCTGGCAACAGGTCGGTGACCAGGTGTTCTGCCCCTGTCACGGCCCGATCAGGGCGATGCAGGCCCGCCGGAAGGCCCGTTTTGCCGAGTTCCGGCGCAAAATCGAGGCAAACCGGGCTGAGCTGGGCAAAGAAGACGCGCGGGGCCTCGAAGCGTTCGAGATCCTGCTCGACGCACGCGAAACCTGCGGGCCTCGTGATGAGGGGATGCGCCTGGAGCTATCGCGGCAGATCGCGCGCATCCGGCAGGGTTTCCGCAGCTCGAAGGCCGGCCGGCTCGCTGACGAGCGCATGCGGGAGCTGGAATTCGCCCGGAAGCGCGCTGCCGCCCGGGAAAAGCACGCGCGCGGTATCCTTTAACCGCCCCGATCCCTGGAGGTTCCATGAAGCGGCGTACCCTCGCCATCCTGGTCACCCTTGTGGCCGCCTTCGGTCTTACCCTGGCTGTCGCAGGCCCGGCCTTCGCCAGTCAGCCGGCACCGGCCGGCATGTCTGACACGCCTTACTCCACCTACGTGAATCTCGGCTGGTCAGCGGTGTCCGGCAGCAGCGTGTACCACTACCAGGTGGAACGCAGCAGCGACGATTCCCTGGTGGCCAGCGCCAACACGGCTAATACCTACGCGCACAATGTCGGCCCGCTTACCGCCAGCACCGGTTACCGGTGGCGCGTGTCGAGCTACACGCCCACAGGCGCGTGGACCGGCTGGAAGTCCTTCACCACGACCTCGTCGGGCGGCGGCGGAGGCGGCACGTTCTCGTGTACGACCGGTCCCGCGCCTGGCGGCGACTGCGGCCCGTATTCCGATCCGGCGGTCGCGCCGAGCGTGAACGACTTCCCGCCCGGTAATACCGGTGACGGCCCCACCACCGTGGAGAACCAGGCGGTCGGCGGTAACGGCTGGACGTCCACCCTTGGCGCGAACAGTCCCGAGGACTGGGCGGCGGCAGTGAACGTCACGGCAGCGCAGGCGAGTGCGTGCGGGGGCTGCGTCGCGGCGTACGTATCCACCCAGAGCGATACCTATAACAACAACGACTGGAGCACGGGCGAGCCGGCCACGGTCCCGCTGAGCGACTTCAGCGACGTGACATCGAGCTACACCAGCGCGATGCCGGCCGCCGCCTCGGGCGTGACCGCCGAGAGCGCGTACGACGTGTGGACCAATGCGTGGAACGGCGAGACGATGATCTGGACCGACCAGCAGAATCGTCTCGGGGATACGCCTGGCCTGGCATGCGGTACCGGCCAGCCGGCGAATTCCTCCAGCCCGTCCGACACCTACATGGGCGTCGTCGCGACTAACGTCTCGTTCGGCGGCACCAATGGCGTGCCCGTCGAGAGCTGGGATCTGTGCGTGAACGGCACGCCCGCTGCGGCGGACGCGGTCAATGACAACGTCGAGTACATCTGGTACCTCCCCGGCGCTCAGCAGGATTCCGGTTCCGTGGATGTCCAGGCGATGGTCCAGTACGAGATCAGCCATGGTCTCCTGCCGGCCAATAGCGGTTACACCGCGATCAACTACGGCTTCGAGATCTGCCAGACCAATGGCACGCAGAACTTCTCGGTGGCCAAGTACACGATCACGGGCTACCCGGCTAGCTGATAGGCTTGACGCTAGTCCCGGACGGCGGAAGCGCCCTGCACGCTGTCGTCGTCCGGGGATCATAGCGGGGTGGAGGAGTTCGGCACCTCGGCGGCCTCATAAGTCGCAGATCGCGGGTTCAAATCCCGCCCCCGCCACCAGGAATAATCGCGCAGGCGGCGAGGTTATGCAGGCTATGAACTCAATCGTGACTATTCTCGTCGCCATTTACCGCGCCAACCCGCTGCGCCCGCATTGCGTGCAGCCCGACCAGCATGTCCGCCTGTGCCGCTGGCTTGGCTTGGACGGCCCCCGCTGCGGGGACTTCGACGGCTAATGCAGGGTTACGAAAAGAACCGTGGCGAGGGCCGCTAGCGCCGAGATGGCCGCGATCACGAGGGCAATCTGTGAGTGCCGCCCTTGTGTCGCGGCCTTGTCCTGCGCCTGCGCAAACGTGGTCTGCCACCGGATGTCCTCTACCGAAGAACTGACTCCCTGGTCTTTGCCGGCCCCGAGATCGAGCCGGGAAGTCAGCCGCAGCTCCAGGGTGTTCATCCGCTCGGTAAGCCGGCTCAGCCCCTCGTCAAGCTTGTCCACCAGTGCCCGGTGAGCGCTTTCGTATTCGGCGCGCGGCAGGAACGTCCGGGCCTGGTCGGAGAGCTGGCCACGGAACTCGTTCCCGGCCCTGAACCGCTCGCCTGCGGCGGTCTCCGCTTTGTCGCTCGCTTCCTTGGACGCGGTCAGGGCTGCCTGAACGGCCTTGTCCGCCGCGTCGAACGCTGTTTTCATGGCCGTCTGCTGAGCGACGAACGCGGCGTCGGTGGCCTTAGTCTGCGTCGCGTAGCGTTCGTCCAGCTTGGCGCTCAGGTCACGCAGCAGGGTTTCCAGGTACGTCCTGAGGGTGTCGATGGTCCAGCCGCTCGCGCTGTCCATGGTCTCGCCGCTCATGCTGCCAGGGTAGGGGGTGCGTTAGGATGACGCCATGTCACTAGACGAGCAGTGGGCCGAAGCCCTGGACGACGTCGCCCTCAGTTACCTGTATGCCATCTGCGACCGGCTGATCGAGGGGGACGACAAAGTAGAGCCCTACGCGCATTTGCGCACCAAGGGCGAGCAGGACACCGCCTGGGCGGTCAAGCACGAGTTCGAGCGCCGCCTGGCCGCACAGGACGGTAACGACGATCCGCTCTCTTCCGAGTTTCACGGCGGTGTCTGGTACACGGCTGGCGCTCGCCGGCAAGCTGCTACCGCATGAAGTCTTACGTGATGACCGTCCTCGAAGAGGAGACCGCAGGGCGCAAGGGCCTGTACGGGCTCCACATCGAAGAAGACGGCGAAGCCCAGGGAGACGGCGCTGTCCGGGGCGGTCTCGCGGACGCGCTCTACTGGCTGGCGTTCGCGGAAGGCCAGGTACTCGATGGCAAGCTGACACCGCATGAAAGGAGTCCGCATGACTGAAGTCCTGGACGATGACGAACTTCTGCGGAGCGCCCTGGAATTTTTCATGCACGGGGACGCGTTCTTGCGAGTTAGCTACGATGAGGGCGAGCCTGCGGGCGTGAAAACGGTCTGCCTGCACGAGGGCTGTAGTCCTGCCTGGGAGGGCGCATGACTGACGTCGATCACCCCGCTTACTACGGCGGGGACGAAAATCCCTATGAAGCCATCAAGGTCATCGAGGCGTGGGGCCTTGGTTTCCGGCTCGGTAACGCGGTCAAGTACATCGGCCGTCCGCAGAAGGGTGCGCATCTCGAAGATCTCCGGAAGGCCCGCTGGTACCTGGACCGGGAGATCGGGGCGCTGGAGGCAGAGGCGGCTGAGCGCGAGGAGCGCGCTGCCGCTTCCCTGAACTTCCCTGGCCGGCTCCACGGCGATGGCGGTGAAACGCCCGGCATCTACGACCAGATGACAGCCGCCGGGGAGGCGTGGGCCGGCGTGCTGCCGGAAACCGCGCCCCTGAAGGCTGTGTCCGCCGGCGACACGGTCCCGGTGCAGGCGCATGAGGTGTTCCCGTCCGTTAACTCAACCTGGACCTGGGAGTCCGGGACGCCGGACGAGTGCAGGGTCCAGGTTGAGCAGGTGACCAAGACCCGGGGCAAGCGCAGCGTGAAGTGCCTGATTTTGCAGGTGAATAACGCTGACGAGCAGAAGAGGGTCGGGGACACCTACGACGTGCCGCCCGAGCGTTTCTGGGAGGCCGTGCTGCCGCGCCTGGAGGCTAAGGATCGTGCCTGAGGAGAAGGGCATCGAGCAGGAGGCGCGGGACCTCGTATACGGGGCTCGCGCCGCCAGCTACGGCCATCCCCGCGCCGATTTCGCGATCATCGCCAGGGTGTGGTCGGGTCTTCTCCAGGACGTGCTGAAGGACGGCGCGGAACTGGACGCGCACCGGGTGGCCGTCCTGATGACCGGGCTCAAGCTGGCGCGCCTGGTGAACTCCCCCCTGTACCGCGACTCCCGCGTGGATGTCGTCGGCTACATGCTGACGATGGAACGCCTGGACGAGGCGGCTGAGGAGTCCCCGTGCGGGCACAAATCCGCGTGCGACTGTGCAGAGCCTCGCTGCCCCGCTCACGGGAAATCCCGCTGTCCGGCGTGCTCGCAGAACCCTGTACCGGAGAACTGCCAGTGCGGCTATTTCGCCTCTACGGGCATGCACTGGGATACGTGCCCTGGCCGTGTCCGGTCTTTCCCCGCGCCGGAGCCAGCTTACGACCAGGCTCTCCCCTGGCAGCCCCCCGGCAGGGTCATGCAGTGCATGGGCGTGTGCTGGGTGCGAGATCCGGCAGGACGCGCCTGGCTGAAGGAAAGCGGCGACCGGTGGGTACGGCTCACCGAAAGTGCCGCCGCGCCGTACGCCGAGCATGAGTCCCGGTGCCATAAGTGAGGATCTATCTCGCCGGCAAGATGACCGGCCTGCCGTATTTCAACGCGCACTGGTTCGACGGTGCCACGGTGAAGCTCCGGTCCCTGCCCGGCATCACGGAAGTGTGCAATCCGGTGGAGCACGACCGGGAACTGGGCTTCGAGCCGCTCAGGGTCTCCTCCGGCTCCCTGGAAGAGGCGGCGGCACTGGGTTTCCGTCAGGACGTCGCGCTCGGCTGGGACTGGACGTGGATCGCGCGGTACGCGGACTGCGTGGTGGCCGGCCCGAGCTGGACGGACAGTCCCGGCGCTATCAGCGAAGTCGCCTGTGCTCAGGCTCTGCGCAGGCCCGTGTACGAGTACGGCCCCTTCCTGCGGAACTACGGGGGGCTGTCCTTGCTTGCCTGCGCGCTGCCGCCCATTATGGAACTAGGCGGACAGGCGGGGAAAGGAATCGGGTGACCGAGCGGAACACGGAGAACTTCCAGGCACAGTACGTCCCGCCCCCGCCGGCTCAGGACGGCCACATCTGGGTCAAGGCCCCGGTGGACGCCAGGGGCAATAAGCTGTATTCCGATCTGCACCTGAGCCCTGAGCACGCCGAAGACCTGATCGCGGCGATCCAGGTCGGGCTGAAGGCTTACCTGGATTACGTCGCCGGCCTAGACTGAGACTGTGAGCTATCCGGAGTGGGGCGTCTCTGCCGGTCCTGTGCGGTGCCGTGGCTGCAAGGAGGCACTGCTTCCCGGTTCCCCGATCTGGATCAAGTCCAAGGGTGTGTAC
>Ga0210396_10000729_pt1 | contig 39382 bp, 39 predicted proteins | sample IncBWH17OmetaG_FD_155466 | JGI IMG/M metagenome (GOLD analysis project Ga0210396, IMG submission 155466) | Forest soil microbial communities from Barre Woods Harvard Forest LTER site, Petersham, Massachusetts, United States - Inc-BW-H-17-O ... | reverse complement strand
GTGCGTGGAATGATCACGAAGTAGCCAGCCTTGTCTAGTTCGATACGTGTAGGGGGCTGGGCCTCAATCGTTGGAACGTGGAAAATTGCAGCGGCCTTACCCGCCGATTCATGTTCGTCGGAGCACTCACACGGCGAACGCCTTTTCGCGCCTAATTCTGCGATGCGATTTATGACCTTATCCGCATCATCGCAGCCGATCATGTCAACGATTTCAACCTGTCGGCGGAATGCTTCCACTTCGCTGCGTGTGACGTTGCGCAGAATTGGTCGCCTGCCGGACGAGCCAAGCACCCGCATGGAGCCGTCAACGCCATTGGCCGCGAGCGCAAGCAACGTCTTACCCGAATCGTGGCCTTTCGGATCTCGCCCGGCAATAACAAGGTAACGAATTGTGCGATTTGTGATGGTGTTCTTGATCAGCTTGTCGATTCCGATATTTTCGGTTTCGGTCTTGCCAACGATACACAATTCGGGCGGGCGATGTTGCGCGAGAGTCTCGGCCAGTTCGGTGTTGGCGAGGCTGGAGACGGCGACCGGACAACTTTCGCCTTCGCAAAACTCGCGATATTCGCCGGGCACTGGCGGCCAGAGGTTCGGTCTGACTTCGAACTCGCAGCTTAGAGAGGCGGTGTTTTCCGTCTCAGGAAATTGCGTGCAAGGGGAGCTAGCAAAAAGTATGGCAGACTACGGCTTACAAATCCGGGATGTCGTAGTAGATAACCCCAAACTTCCCCAAGAACTACAAGATGCTATGCAAGGGGTGGTCATCGCGGATCGAAAAATGGAAGCCGCCCGCAAAAATGCGGAAGCAACGAAGGTGACCATGATTGCGCAAGCCGAAGGCGAACAAGCCTTGCTGACCGTCCAAGCCCAAGGCGAAAAAGTGCGTCTTCTCGCAAAAGCGGAAGGGGAAGGGGCAATCCGGGTCGCGCAAGCGGAAGCCGAAAAGAGGGCCCGCTTACTTCTCGGAGAAGGAGTCGGTGGGGAGCAGATCGCGATTGCCGAAGGCTTCGAAAAATCAGTCGAAAATATGAAAAAAACCGGTATCACCGGGCAAGAAGCAATGGATTACTTAATTCAAACCAATATGCTCCAGTATGGTAAGCAAAATATCGAAGCGATTTCGAACGCTTATGCCCGCATTCCGAATGCCTTATTAATCGCAGACGTCTTAAATCCGAATTCCGTCTCCCCTTGTTCTTCTTCTTCGATCGGGCTAGAGGCTCCCGCCGGGGTCTCCGGTTCACGGGAAATAAAGGATTTAGCGAAACTTATGGCGGCTATCGAAACGGTCCGCCCCCGGTTGCAAACTAACCATTCTTAAACCTCTCTAATTTAATAAAAACCACCTAGTCGTTCCAGGTGGTTTTTTTATGTTTTACCGAAAGAGAGCCGGGCTTATTGCGAAAACCTCTATGGCCGTTAACGTTGCGACGAGGATTAATAATATCCGCCTCTTCGGCGCAATCGTCGGCGGGGCTTCGCTCGTTCTCGGGCCGGACTCTTCCGCACTCCACTTTGCCGCCGCTTTCGAGGTGCCCGCTTTAGGGTTTCGGGGGCCGTTCTGGCCGGAAAGCCGCACCCGCTACTACCCTAACCAGATCCACCTCCACCACCCCGAGCTATGCCCGGCTTGCCCTTGCTACAATTACTTGCCGGAATTGCCGATAGGTAAATGCCCCCGAGGAGCCCAGCAAACTTCCTCGCGTAGGCGATCAGACAAGACGCTCGCCGGGACACTATCGGTGTAGAAGAGCGATCGCGATCGCGGCGATAATGCCCAAAGGGACGAGGATCAAGAGTGCGACGCGCATGCCAACCGCGAGAGCGTAGGCAAGCGGGGACTGACCGGGTGGGACAGCCACGAGCCGGGCGAGCCATTCGTCAAGTTTCATTCGATATCTTCGTTTCTCGGATTCAAGATTTTCAAGCCGATTCCTGTCCATGAGCAAGTTCGGCCTTAAGCTTTTCGTGCTCAGCTTCGAGTGCTGCGTGCTCTTGTGCTCTGCGCCTGCGAGCTTGATCGAAACTTATTTAGAACTTCTAGGTAGAACTGGGGATGTTGATGGCTCGCGGAGCCGCTCTGGGAGCTGATTAAGACTGGAATCAAATCAAAACGAACAGGAGATCGGCACACCAGCCGCGGAAACACCTTCGAATATACAGCCTTCGGTTGCCGGGTGCATCTGCGCCGCCCGGATCAAATCGCATTGGCTTTCCATTTAGACTAAATCCGGTGCGCAGGAGGAGATAGAGCAGCCCTATCGCGATAAGAATTACAGCGACAACAATAAAGACGATCCCAAGGCAATGTAGCATAGGCGCAAAGTCTCTCCCGAGAACCTAAGGCACGCGCGAATCCCGAGGGAATACGCAATTTGACGTACACTGAAAAATCTCACGCAAAACCGCAGCCCAACTTGGTGGAGCGAGGCTCCCGAAAGGCTGCCCGTTTCGCCAGAGAGAATCGATCGAAAGAGTTAACTAGTCGGCCTGGGACGATAGACGCGCCGAGCCGCGGCACGGCGCTCAACCACGGTTCGGCGCGTCTGTTGGCCTAACCCATTCTCTTAACCGGTGTCTCCGTCCGTCTTCGGGTGAAGACGTCCGGCCTTCCGGGAGCTTCGTCCCACCAAGTTGGGCTGCGGCCTCGCGTGAGATTTTATCTTTCTTACTCTAGCGCTTGATAGGTGAGGTTCGTAAACCTTTCGAACAGGCCGTGTTCGTCGTATGGGAGGTGCTGAGTGAAAACGAGCATTACTAGCTCTTCGACCGGATCCATGACGCAAAGGGTCGTCGCTTTACCGCTCCAACCGAATGAACCAAGCGTTCCCAAAGTGCCTGCCAACCCGTCATTGATACGAACGGCAACCCCGAGTCCAAAACCGTACCCTTCGCTATACGTGCGATTCGCGACGGGTTTGCCTGCAAGATGATCCACCGTCATCTGCTCGAAGGCCTTTCGACTAAGAATTCTGACTCCGTTTAATTCGCCTCCATTACACAACATCTGGGCGAAACGGCTGTAATCTTCGATGGTTGAAAACAGGCCGGAACCGCCCATTGGAAACTTCTTTTGTCCCTCGACCGCTTCGAACTCGAAATGTTGTACCGGTTGGAGTCCCCCGTTCGTGCCATGTTCATAAACCTTGGCTAGGCGGTTGAGTTTGGTAGCGTCGATACGAAAACCGGTATCCGCCATCCCAAGAGGCTCCAATATCCGTCGTTGAAGAAAGAGATCGAACGGTTGGCCGCTAACAACCTCGACAAGCCGAGCCAAAATGTCAGTGGAGAACCCGTATTCGTACATCGTGCCGGGCTCTCGTTTTAACGGTAAGGTCGCCAACATCCGCACGAGATCAGCCAATGAACCGGCCTTCTCCAGACCGGCCATCTGATAGAATTCATCGAGCGGTTCCTCATTGTCTCCATAGGTGAAACCGGAGGTATGAGTAAATAAATGATGGACGTTAATCGGTACCTCGGCCGGAATCAGCTCGCGGTTTTGCGCGCTCCCACCCACAAAGATCCGCATGTCGTTGAACTCAGGAAGGTAATCTTTGATGGGATGCGATAAGCCGAGTTTCCCTTCTTCGATCAGGATAACAGCCGCCACACTGGTGATGATTTTGGTCAGTGAATAAATCCTGACAATCGTATCACCTTGCATCGGCGCTCCCGCCTGGCGGTCTCGAAATCCAACCGCAAAAAAATCCGCTACTTGGCCTTTGCGCAGCAAGAGCACGCTGATCCCCGCATGTTTCTCTTCCTGCACGAACGATTCAATTTGTCGATGAAGCAGTTCAAGCCGTTGGGATGAGAACCCGAGCTTTGCGTTGGTGGTACCAGATAACGTTGCGGCGGTGGTCACGAACGCACGTTAGCATCGCTGCTTAAGTCTGTCGCGAGAGAGACCATCGTCCTCGTCCTCGAAAACTTGGTGGGGCGAGGCCCCAAAATGTAACAGGCTACGGGCTTATTTTGGCTCGGCGCTTGCCTGGTGTAATACCTTGCGCAGCATGGCCGAGCCGGGACTTGAGTGTGGCAAACTCATTGGGTTGTGTTTTTGTCCCTTCGGCTTTGAATTGGCTTGTTTTCCCTAGGGGGCAAAAAACTAGTCCAGAACTTATAGGGAAAAATAAGTCCATCCGTTTGCCGGCCCACACCCCCGGCTCGGCCATGCTGCTTCGCTTGTTAGACGAGTCGACCGTCGAGGACAGATCATGCCGGCGGCTTGTCACGCTTTGGAGCCTCGCCCCACCAATGCTGTCGAGGAAGACGAGGTGCGGCCTTTCACCTCTCACCTTTTATTTTCACACCGTCTCACTCTGCCTTCGACGACTCCCTCAATCCCCCATTGATAAAATCTCGGACACTACCGATCCACAACCCGGGTTGATCTTCAAAAGCCAGATGACCAGAATTCGGCAAAATGGCCAGCGTCGAGCCTTCGATCTTTTCATGCATTTCCTTGGAAAGAGAAGGATCACATTCGTCATGATCGCCGCAGATAACCAGAGTCGGTACTTTGATTGTCGGTAAGCGATCCACGTACTCGGCCGATTTCAGGTTGCCGTCGATCACGAACTCACCATCCGAGCCCCACATCTCGCGATAGAGCTCCCAGTTCATGCCTGCGTTATCTGTGGTCGGATCGTAGTTCGAATCGGGATGCGCTCCAAAAAGGAAAGGGAAATAGCCGTCTCCCCAAGCCAGCTTCTCGTACTCTTCGGAATAACGGCCATGCTCCCAAAGCGCGCCTTTGTCGTAAAGTCCTGCCTTCTCCAATTCTTGGATACGAGCCATTTTTTCCGGCGGCATTTGCGACTTCTCATGTGCGAGGACATCGTTCATCTCTTTGGTCGACGGAAAAGTTGATGCCAGGATGAGATGGCTAAGATTCTTCTGATATTTGAGGGCGTAAGCCTGGGCTAATACCCCGCCATAGCTATGTCCGAGTAAACTGATCTTACCAAGCCCGAGTCCGGTTCGGACTGCTTCGACGTCTTCCACCATATTTTCGACGGTGTACTGATGGATATCTTCAACGCGTTCGGAACGGCCAGATCCCCGTTCATCAATGAAGATCAGGCGATTCGTCCGAGCTAACGGTAATAGCCAAGGAAGAAAGTACTCGTGTGAGGCGCCAGGACCGCCATGCACAACCAGGAGCGGTGAACCGTGGCCCATCTCGACGTAATAGATCATCACCCCGCGCGCATCGACGAAACCCTCCTGAAGCTGGTAAACATTCGGCGCGGCTGCGGATGCCGGCGAAGCCAATGCCAAAACAGCTGAAACCATGAAAAGCAGGCCTAGAGAACGCTCCATGGATGCCATTCTATGCTCGATTGCCGGTTGAAGTGCACCAACTTTTTAGGTCGAACGTGGTAAACTTTGGGGTAGTGCCTTTGGAGCGCTGCCTCGCTTGCGAGGCCGAAGGGGTCGCCACCCCGGAATCGAGGCAACGGAGTAATGGAGTGATGGAGTGATGGAGTAACGGAGTGATGAGTTGCCGGGGTAGCCCTGCGTTATTGCACGCGTCTTTCCTTTTGCGCTCCTTGCGCTCTTTTGCGGCTATTCCTGTTTTCTCTTACCTTTGCGGCTTTGCGTGAGATTTTCTGCCGCTACCGTAGCGGCTCGTCCTTGCAACCAGGGCCGCTCCAGGCGACGTTCGGAGGTTTTTACGCCTTCGTTAGTATGACGATTACTGTTTCCCCCGAAGATCCCAGTGCTCCCGAAGCCCAAGCGCTGCTCACTGCTTTTGTCGACGAGATTCGGCATCGGTACGATGCGCCGCCCGCGGATGTCGGTTATTTCGATCCATCAGTGGTTTCGGTTCCGAAAAGCGCTTTCTTAGTGGCGCGAGTTGAGGGCCGGGCCGTTGGCTGCGGCGCCCTTGTCCCATTGGAAGACGACGTCGTTGAAATTAAGCGGATGTTCGTTCTTCCCCAGGAACGAGGACATGGCATCGCCAAGAAAATTCTGGATCGGTTGCAAAGTCTTGCCCAGGAGTTCGACTACGATCGTATCCGTCTTGAGACCGGTACGAAACAGCCTGAATCGATCGCTCTTTACGGTAAGTCAGGTTTCTATCGAGTCCCGAACTTCCCACCGTTCGAAAACGATCATACCGCGGTCTGTTTCGAGAAGCGGATCTAGGGGGAAGGGCGAAGCGTAAAGGTAGGGCGAAAATCTCGGCGCGCCCACGATGATCCCACCTCATTGCGCGTATCCGCGCCGGATTTGAGCCGTCTGGCGTGTGACGTGGCCTCGATCTTATCGTTCTGAATACCGCTCTGGTTCGCGCGAACTACGGGAATGGCAACACCACACGCCAAACGGCTCAAATCCGGCGCGGAGTTGGTTTTACCTGAATGACTCATCTTGGGCGCGCCGAGATTTTCGCCCTACCAAGCCTCCAGGCCGCACCAAAAATTCCACCAAACTGTACCTGTCCAATCTCTACGTTCGTGGTTACCGTCTCCGCCACACACTACAAGACTCCGCTACTCCATCACTCCATTCTCTATCCCTCACACCCTATGGAAAACATTGAAGACCGCTTAGCTAAGCTTGGTATTACACTGCCGCCTCTGCCGCAACCGATGGCAAACTACGTGCCATTCACCTTGGCCGGGAATCTTCTTTATGTCTCCGGTCAGGGACCAAAAATAAAGGAAGGCGAATGGGTGCGCGGACAAGTCGGCAAAGATCTCACGGTAGAACAAGGCTATGACGCCGCCCGACTGGTCGGTATCCAGCTCTTAGCCGTGATTAACGGTGCGCTTGGTTCCTTAGATCGCGTGAAACGGATCCTAAAAGTCAACGGATTCGTTAATTCCGGGCCAGGATTTGGTGATCAGCCGGCAGTCATCAATGGTTGTTCTGATCTGTTTGTCGAATTGCTCGGGGATGCTGGCCGCCATGCGCGCACCTCGATCGGAGTCAGCAACCTCCCCCAAGGAATCGCAGTTGAGATCGAAGCGATCGTGGAGGTCTTGCCTGGGTAGCGGCTCGGTGGATCGGGTGAGCGCTGGGAGATGCAAAGCGGCAAGCCCAAACAGTAATCAGTAAAACCGTAATCAGTGTTTCAGAAGAGGCTCACCACTGATTACTGACCTACTGATTACTGACTACTTGGAGTGTGGTCTAGCATCACCAGAACGTAATCTTACGTCTTATGATAGCCCCTACCCTGAAAGAGCTCCGTGCCACGGCAGACTTCGTTCACACCGTTCTGCAGCGGACGCCGCAAATCCGTTGGCCTTTGCTCTGCCAACGGACCGGCGCCGAGGTTTGGGTTAAGCACGAGAACCACCAACCCGTTGGCGCGTTCAAGGTCCGCGGCGGGTTGGTGTACATGAACGAGCTGAAGCAACGAGAGCCGGACGTAACTGGTGTGATCGCGGCAACGCGCGGTAATCACGGTCAAAGTATTGCTTTTGCCGCCGGGGCGTGCCGGACTGCGCGCTGTGATCGTTGTGCCGCGCGGAAATAGCGTAGAAAAGAATGCGGCCATGCTGGCGCTCGGTGCGGAGTTAGTCGTGCATGGCACCGATTTCCAGGATGCTTTCGAGTACGCCAGAGAATTGGCCGAGAAGGAGAAGCTGCACTTCGTTCCGTCTTTCGCAGAACCACTAGTTAGGGGCGTCGCCAGCTATGCCCTCGAGCTGTTCGATAACGTCTCCGGCCTCGACGCAGTTTACGTTCCTATCGGCATGGGATCCGGAGTTTGCGGAGTGATCGCCGCTCGCGACGCGCTCGGGCTTAACACCGAAGTCATCGGGGTTTGTGCCACTGGGGCCCCCTCCTTTGCCCTCTCTTTCGAGGCGAAACGACAAATTCCGACCGAGGCCGTCAACACGATGGCTGACGGGATAAGCTGCCGGGTTCCCGACCCCCTTGCCTTGGAGATTGTTCTGAGCGGTGCCTCTAGAATTGTCACCGTTACTGATGACCAGATCCGCGCAGCTATCTATTACCTGTTCGCCGATACCCACAACGCAGCTGAAGGCGCCGCAGCCGCTCCGCTAGCAGCCCTTTTACAAGAACGATCCCGGATGCAAGGGCGGCGTGTTGCCATCATCCACACCGGCGGCAATATCGACAGCGATCTATTTGCGGCCACGTTGGCAGATGCGGCAAAGCAATCTGTAATCAGTTGAGGAGCCAGGAGGGCGGGTCCGACTCGCGCATAGGTTCTCCTAGCTCCTAGATTCTAGCTCCTGACTCCTACTCTGATCACTGACCTACTGATCACTGACCTACTGATTACTGACTCACTGATTACTGATTACTTTCTCCTCGCGGAATGATTCTGCGATCTTGTCGAAGTCACCCGCAAACCCCAAGGCTTTTGATTCCAGGCTCCAGCAGAACACCCGATAGAAGTTGTTTTGGCCCTCGAAATACGTGATGCGATAAGTAATCCGCAGGTGATCGACTTCACCTCGCACCACCTGGCGCACGGCCGGTTTTCCGCTGATCGAAATTGTGGCTGGTGCTTCTACTTGAGGCGTTTTGAGTTTCTCCCGCACCAGATCGGTGTGATCCTGGGCGAAGTCGTTCAGATTTCCCACGTAGCCTTGCTTCGAGTGGACATAGACGACAACATATTCGCTTCCAGTTAGATCTTTGGCGGCGAGTATGCCTTCGCTACTCAGATCCGGACTGTCAACCCAAGACCTGGGCGCAGAGATTTCGCATGAACCGTCTTTAGCGTGAATAGTTCGCGGCTGGCTCGACGAGCTTGGTTCCAGGCCGGCAAAGAAAGAGATCAGAAAGAAGAATGCGGCCAGGCAAGCTTGCAAGGCAAAGGCAACTGCCATGACAATGCCGCAGCCCTTACCCCTCCCGGTCTTCGCTCGGATTGCACTACAATTCCGACGATCACTAGCCCCAGCAACACGAGCGTGACTAAGACCTGTGCACCGATGCTAAAGTAAAAGCTGGGGTTGTGCGTGATGTCCTGGGATCCCATGGCCGGACCCTCTTATCACAAAAAATAAAATTTCACCACAGAGCACGCTTACTCGGTCGCCCGCGGACACGGGGGGGTAGGCGAACCTATGCTGCTTAAGGCGTCCGGTGTCTTCGCCTGATGCAAGAAAAGACTCTTCAGTGCAGAGTCCAAAGTGGAAATTGATCTCCGACGTTCAAGCCGGGATCTCGATAATAGAGTAGATCCACTCGGCCATCCTTCAAAGCACCGCTGTAGGGTTTAATGTCTCCAAAAGCGAGGGTATTAAACGAGCCTCTATACTTGGGGCCGATTTGGATAATCGCTTGAAAGGACTGATTACCCCGTCTTTCGATCGCGATCACTTTTGCGGGAAGCGAGGTCATCTCTCAAGATATTCACACTTCTTGGTAGCCAGAGTCCAGACGACTTTTTGGTAAATCCATTTACTAAAACAGAATCGAACAATGCGGTTAGCTCATCTAGCGATCATCACCTACACACTACTCGAAAAAACTAACTTTTTGATAAAGGCCAGACCTCTACTTTCTCCTCGCTTCGACTGTTTTTGCATAACTCTCCGCAGATGCTCTATGAGAACTCATAGGAAGAGCCATAAATACTATGTCGACTGCCCTTAGATCGACCACCACCGAAATCCTCTTGTATCGGCTGCTTTTCGAGTTTGACGCGATAAGGCCCTACTAACAGTCTTGTTCAGGCAAAAGTTCACGGCGCACGAACGAACACAAATAACTAACTGTCAAATGCAGGTGCCGCACAGAGGAATGGAACGACCAGAAATCGTCGAGCTGTTTTATTTCGCTCTAATGAATCCTAACGATGTCGAGCGGTTGTTTCCGTTCCTTGCGCCGAGGGTTGAGTGGATTCTCTCAGCAGCCAATCCTCAGACTTTGGGTGATGAAGTTCCTCCGAATTCCATCAAGTTCTCACGCAAGGCGGGCTTGCGACAATTAGCGCTCTATTTCCGCGATAGCCTGAAGGTGATTTCGGGCGACCTCACTGGGTGCATCCCGCATCATCACCTGGTTTTTTCGTTTGGAAGAGTGCGATTACAAACTCCTGGAATGGATCAGCCGGCAGAAACCAATCTCGCTGCCAGAATCACCTTTCAGGGCTCGACCATCACTAAAGTCCAGATACGGATCTCTTGGCCGCTGGTTTTTTAAAACCTGAATCGGGAGAGACCTGTTTCGATATCGCCATCGACCTTTGATTCATTTCGGGCAATAATCAAAACCCGGTCACCGGACTCTCTCCGGGCACCACACGGCCGAGGCCTAATAGGTACTCATGAAATTGGAGCCGAAAGTTTCAGCGAAGATGAATGAGTAGTTCAGGATCCCGGTCAAAGCGGCCGTTGCGTTTTCTGCGTGTTCTCTGTGTCTCTGTGGTGAATATTGGCCGTATGAGCGCTGCGGTTATTTCAAAAACGGCTCAGTCCGGGACCACTCTCAATGCAAGGGACGTTCAGAGTGTGGTCGAGCAAGTTTGCCCGGCCAAAGACTATCGAGGAAAACGCGTATTACTGATTGTTCCGGACGGAACTCGCACCGCTCCTATTGGTCTTTTATTTAAGACGTTATATGCACAGATCGGCTCAGTGACAAAGGCGTTCGACGTGTTGATCGCGCTGGGGACGCATCCTCCGATGAGCGAGCAAGCCATTTGCGAGCGCTTGGAAATCTCCAGCGGCGAACGGTCGGCTCAATACGCGAAGGTGAACGTCTTCAATCATCAATGGGACAATCCGGATGCGCTGAAGGAAATCGGTGTCATTCCGGAGGAGGAAATCTCTGAGCTTTCGAATGGCCTCTTTTCGATGCCGATCGAGGTCAAAATAAACCGGCGTTTATTTGAATATGACGAGGTAATCATTGTGGGCCCGGTCTTCCCGCACGAGGTCGTCGGCTTTTCCGGCGGCAACAAATATCTGTTCCCCGGTGTATCCGGCCCGGAGGTTCTAAACTTTTTTCACTGGCTCGGTGCCGTCATTACCAATCCAATGATCATTGGCCACAAATGGACACCGGTGCGCCGAGTCGTTGATCGCGCTGCCGGCCTGGTCCCGATCAGCAAACTTTGTTTTTGCCTGATAGTCGATCATGGCGAACTTGCCGGCCTCTTTGTCGGTTCGCCGCAGGCGGCTTGGACCGAAGCCAGCGAGCTATCGCGGCAGTATCATATCACCTACAAAGATAAACCGTTTCGCACCATCCTATCGTGTGCGCCGCACATGTACGACGAACTCTGGGTAGCAGGCAAATGCATGTACAAATTAGAGCCGGTGCTGGCTGATGGCGGAGAGCTCATTATTTATGCGCCGCACCTTAAAGAGATCTCCGTTACCCATGGCAAGCTGATCGAAGAAATCGGTTATCATTGCCGAGATTATTTTTTGAAACAGTGGGATCGATTCAAAGATTATCCTTGGGGTGTCCTTGCTCATTCCACCCATGTCCATGGCATCGGCACCTACGAGAACGGAGTAGAAAAAGCGCGAGGCCGGGTCACGCTCGCGACGCAACTTTCACCCGATCTCTGCCGGAAAATCAATTTCGGCTATCGCAACCCGGACGAGATCCGGCCAGAAGATTTTGCCAACCGTGAAGACGAGGGAGTCCTGTTAGTGCCGAAAGCCGGTGAGATGTTGTTCCGCCTAAGCGATTCTCCGGACTGGGCAAAAGGCACAGACTAGGAGCAGTCTGACGCAAAGACGCAAAGGCGCAAAGAGAAGACAGGAATGCAAAATTTTGATCAACTCCGCCGTTCCCGGCGTTAACTAACCAATTTGTCTAATTCTGCACATTCACTGATTCGACTACTGCCCATAGGCGTGAACCTGATCGGCGCAGCCAATTGGCGTGCTTGCACCACGACTATCGGAGGGGCTCTGTTAGCCCGCACGGGTGTCGCCGCCGACGGATCGTCTTGGGTAACGCTTGCCGGATAGACGCGACGCCCCGAAAACCATGTCCCGCTATTGGGCGGTTGCACGTTGATGGGCCTGCGACGCGCTGAAGGGAGCCGCAGCAAAAAATATGATTCGGACGAAAGACGCCACATTTTGGTAGATCGTCCTGGAGTAAGAGAAAGCGGAATGCGGCTCCCCTCCGAAATGGGTCGTGGTTGGGCCCCATCCGTTGCTGCGTCGCTTAGATTGAGGTTATGGGCCACTGCCGGACGAGGACGCGATCCCAACCCGAGCTGCGCTCATGGCCCTCATGGCGCTTCAATAGAGGCTAAATAAGGCCGCCAGCCGCGGTATCGCGTAATGTCCTTCGCGCCTTCGAGTGCGCAAGGTTCGCAAACGAAACCTTTCACCTTTTTTCCTGAGGCAAGTTCTAGAGTTCCAATGGCCAGCGGCGGCGGCACCTGAGAAACGAAATCACCGAACGCATCCCGGTCCAACGACCAAACCTCTATATCGATACCGTGTCCCAGTTGTTCCTCTACCCGCACAAGTCCCGGTTTGGGCGGCGTCGTGTTGGCCAAATGGTAGAGCCGGTAGAACGGTGCAGTTTCCGTGGCGGCGACAAACTGAGCGCCTCGATTCGAAAGTTGGTGGCTCAACGGTTGGCCTCGCAAATGGGCGCCCACTACCGCGAGCTCGACTCGGCTGGAGTTATTTCCATTCGAGAGTTCTAACGGTGGCTGGAGCGAAACATCGAAGCCACTCCCCCCAAGGCGGCCACCAACGGACCGATGGAGCCGATCTCCCCAACTGAGGAGAGCCCGATCAGTAAAGGCTGGGCCAATCAATGTGACGCCAAACGGTAGACCGGGAAGAGACTCGGCTTCGCCGAAGCCTGCTGGAACGGCGACGGCTGCGAGGTCCAGTAGATTGACGAAGTTGGTGTAGCGGCCAAGGTTGGAATTAAGGCGGACCGGCTCGTTGTTTACATCCTCGATGGTATAGATCGTCCCAGCCGTAGGTAATAGCAGGAGATCGACTTCCTCCCAAATCTTTCGACTTTGCGCAGCATAAGCTTCGAGTTCGTACAAGCCTCTAAAGGCATCGACGGCGCTGTATCGTTTACCCTCTAAGATAATGGCCCGCACAGTCGGATCCGCGGACTCGGTTCCCCCGCTTTCCAGGAATTCCCCGACTGCCGCATAGCGTTCTGCCACCCACGGACCAGCATACAGCAACGACGCGGCCTTCAAAAGAGGTTCATAGTCGAACTCGATCTCTTCTCCACCCAGCGTAGCCAAGCGCTGACACGCCTCAGCGTAGAGGCGCTGCGCTTCCTTGTTCCCGAAAAACTCAAGCTGATCGTTCCGCGGCTTGCCAAAACGGATGGGGCCCTCTGGCAGAGGCCGTTCCAACTGGGTACGCGAAAACGGATCCTCCGGATCCCTCGCCTCGGCAACAGCAAGTACGGCCGCCGCATCGTAGCACGTTGAGGCTAAGATCGAGACACAATCGAGCGATCGGCACGCTGGGACAACGCCGCGGTTACTAAGACGTCCGCGGGTTGGCTTCAGTCCCACCAGGTTATTGAATGCAGCGGGAACCCGGCCGGATCCAGCGGTATCAGTCCCCAGGGCGAAGGCTACCATTCCCGATGCTACGGCGACTGCAGAACCGGAGCTCGATCCGCCGGAGACGTAGCGTGCATCAAAGACGGAATGGCAAGCGCCATGAGGCGACCGTGTGCCGACGAGTCCGGTAGCGAACTGGTCGAGGTTGGTCTTACCGATCGGCACTGCGCCGGCCTTGATTAACCTTTCAACGACATAAGCCGAGGCTTTTGGGACGTTAGCAAAAGCAGGACACGCACAGGTCGTCGGAACGTCAGTGAGATCAATATTGTCTTTGATCGCAAAAGGAATCCCGAAAAGTGGGAGCTCATCGAACCGCTCGGGATCGAGTGCGTCGATGTATATCCGGACTTGTTCCGAAGTTAGCAGGGTGATCCATACTGAGGGATGAGCCGGGTCCCGAGCACGGCGCTGCGCTTCGGCGATAACTTCTGTCGGCTGCAAACGGCGCTCACGATAAAGTTCGCGGAGCCCAGAGATGGTGAAAGGTATGTTTGAAAAATCCATGAAGCTATTCGTTCGCCGACGGAGTTTAATGACCGGCCATCTTCTCTCCGAGCTCCTTGACGCTGACCTTAGAAACCGGCGCCTCGTAAACCAGCCGTCCTGCAGTCATAACTAACACTCGATCCGAAAGCGAGAGTAGCTCGTCAATGTCCTCGCATATCAGGAGAACCGCCACGCCATGATTGCGCGCGTCAATTATCTGGGAATGGATGAAATCGACCGCCGCGAAATCGAGACCGAAACACGGGTTTGCCGCGACGAGAATTCGGGTGGTACCTGCGCCTAACTCACGCGCAAGCACAGCCCGCTGAACATTACCTCCCGAAAGCGTTCCCATGGCCGAGTCGAGACTGGGCGTCTTTACGCTGTATTGAGCCACTGCGTCTGCCGCTCGGGTGCGGATCTCTCGGTAGCTGAGAAGCCAGCCTCCAAGCGAGAGGGGGCGCCGTTCGAAAGAACGCAAAGCGATGTTCTCAGCCACCGTCATCTTGGCAGCGCATGCGTTGTGCAACGGCTCTTCCGGAAGAACGTTGATCTGATGCCGAAACATTTCGCGCCGGGTGCCGCCGAATCGTTCACCCTGCAGTAGAATCTCTCCGGCCTTCGCCACCCTCTGACCGCCTAGCACTTCAACGAGTTCCCGCTGGCCGTTTCCCGAGATACCCGCTATGCCGACGATTTCTCCGGAGCGCACCGTCAGATCAACTCCACAAACCGCCTCGACGCCGTTGTCGCGATCGGCGCGAAGACCTTTAATTTCAAGCAGAGCCTCGCCGGGCGCACGTTCCTCTTTTTCGGTCGTCTTTCCCAAACGCTGTTCGCCCATCATGAGCGTTGCCATATCCGAGACCGAAAGATCGGCCACCCGCCCTCCCCCTGCGACCCGTCCCTTGCGTAGAACGGTGATTTCGTCGCAATATCCGGTGACCTCTCGAAATTTATGAGTGATGAGAAGAATGCTGAGCTCCTTCTTATCAACCATCTTTCGAAGCATCCCGAGCACTTCATCAGCTTCCTGCGGGGTGAGGACCGATGTCGGTTCGTCAAGAATAAGGACTTTGCTGCCGAGATAGAGTTGCTTCAGGATCTCGACCTTTTGCTTTTCGCCGGCCGCAAGATTCGAGATGCGGGCTTTAAGATCGACGCGAAAAGGAGCAGTTTCCAGGAATGCCGAAAGCTTACGATGTTCTTCCCGCCAATCGAGGATCCCAGGAAGGTCAGAGCGTCCCAGCAGAAAGTTCTCCGCAACCGTCATCGCGGGGACCACGGTAAAGTGCTGATACACCATGCCGATCCCGAGATGGTTCGCGTCGTGCGGGCTGGTAATATTACGCGAGGCGCCGTCGATGATAATGTCGCCTTCATCGGCTCGGTGATAGCCCATGATGCATTTAACCAGCGTGCTCTTTCCGGCACCGTTCTCGCCGAGCAGTGCGTGATAGGTGCCAGGAGCGAGGCGCAGCGACACATCCTGGTTAGCAACAAACGATCCGAAACACTTCGTTACGTTGACCAATTCGACCTCCGGAGGGGTATGGAGCTTGGTGGTCAACATATCGGCGCTCCCGTCGATTCTCCTTTCTGATTCACCATGACGCTCCCGGCGCTTGCCTCAGATTCAGATACTCCGGGATTGTTGGCAGACCATTTTTCCAGCGCTCCCAATAGGTGCCTCGACTCAGAAACCCAGCCGAAGATGCCTCCTTGGGCTTTCGTCATTTCCAAACTCCATTTGTGAAACTCAGGAAAATAAGAGGCGACGCAATCTTCTACGATCAGACAGTCGTAACCACGGTCATTTGCTTCTCGAACTGTCGTACTCACACACACCTCAGTGGTCACGCCAGTGACGACAAGCTGGCGAATCCCATTGTGCTTGAGGAGATCGTGCAAGTCGGTCGCATGGAAAGCTCCTTTCCCTGGTTTATCCACGACCGGTTCCTCTTCCCGGGGATAAAGCTCAGGAATTATGTCATGGCCCTGCTCCCCGCGAACCAGGATTCGCCCCATGGGGCCTTCGTCGCCGATTCTCATCGCAGGGCTTCCTCGGTTTTTTTTGGAAGCATGTAGGTCAGTCAGATCGGGCAGATGCCCTTCCCGGGTGTGAATCACGCGGAGCTTCGCCTCACGCCAAGCGGCGAGCAGCTTGACGTTGGGCTCAATCGCCCGCCGCAACTGGGAGACATCGTTCCCCAATATCTCACCGAATCCACCCGGCTCGAGAAAGTCCCGTTGCATATCGATGATCAGCAGCGCGCAGCGTTCCGGGACAAAATCAAATGGATAAGGCTCCGCCGCGATATTCATACACGCTGTTTAGAGGAAAGGCGGGATCGGACGAATCATAAGAACACGACTGGTTTTTCGTATATGACCAGCACGATCGTTCCTGCTTTGCTGGAAACGCCGTGCACCGTTCCCGGTGGGTTAATCGTGAATGCACCGCGACTTCGTAACGCGTTCTGGTCCCGCTGTTCGCCAGCCAAAATAAATATGTGTTCGTACCCTTGGTGGAGATGGACCGGCACTTGGCTCTCCTCCCGGAAACGGATCAATACCGCCGTTGGCCCTTCTTTGCCGTCTCCGTACAAACGGTGTATTTCGGCGCCGTTCACGAACGGCTGCCACGGTATTTCGTCCTGCCATTCCTCCACCCGGAAAAGGTCAGGTAAGTCTAGGGAGCGGTAAGCTGCGTTAATGTTTTCTGCCGCCCCTTTCTTCTCATTATCGACCGAACATTTCTCTGTCACTTTCATTGCGCCCCAAGAGCGGTAAGTACTGATTTGGAATCGCTCACAGCGCCGAAGACGCCTCCCTGCATCGTGACCATTTTCAACGCGGCGAGATGGTTGCCTAAATCGGTCGCACCAGTGCAATCGGAAAGAACGAGGCATTCGTAACCGCGGTCGTTCGCCTCTCGCATGGTGGTGTGTACGCAGACATCGGTAGTGATTCCGGTGAGAATCAGATTCTGAATCCCTGCGCGGTGGAGCAGCATCTCGAGGTCAGTCGCGTAGAACGAGCCCTTGCCCGGCTTATCGATCACCGGTTCACCGGATTTGGGCGCAAGTTCGGGGATTATCTCCCACCCTGGTTCGCCCCGGGTCAAAATCCTTCCACAAGGGCCAGGATCGCCGATTCCCGCACCAATACGGCGGCTACGCCAGCGTTTGTTCTCCGGAAGGTCGTAAAGGTCCGGGCGATGCCCTTCCCGAGTATGGATCACGTGAAAACCACGCTCTCGGAATGTGGTCAGGAGCCGGCTCAGCGGCTCAATGGGGGCGCGAGTCAACGAGAGGTCGTACCCCATTTTATCGACGTAGCCACCTTTCCCGCAAAATTCGGTCTGCATGTCGATGATGATCAGGGCTGTGTTCTCTGGGCGTAAATCGCCGTTATACGGCCAAGGATAAGGATCGGCGTTGATGAGGGTCGTATTCATAAACCGGTACCAATTGCGCCAGGGGCGCCCGTTAAACTGCGCCGTGGATTACAGGTGGCGATCATGACCGCAAGCGTCAGGAAGTACGGCGCCGCATTGAAGAGGTAGTAGTATCCACCAATCCCGACCGATTGAAGTGCGGGACCGAGTGCTTGCGCGCCACCGAAAAGCAGTGAAGCCCATAGACACTCGACCGGGTTCCAGCGCGCGAAGATCACCAGCGCAACTGCCATGACGCCTTGGCCGCTCGAGACCCGTTCATTCCAGCTTCCCGGGTAGAAAAGGGAAAGATAAGCCCCCCCGATTCCTGCCAAAAAACTGCCGCAGACGATGCTGACGGTGCGCACTTTCCATACGGAAATTCCCATCGCCCGGGCGGCACCCGGTTGGTCACCCACTGCTCGGACGAACATTCCCCATCGCGTAGACCGGAAAAACCAGTGCATCCCAAATGCCAATGCGACGCCGGCAAAAAAGAGAGGACATATTTTAAGCGCTGCGCGGACCGCCGGATCCGCGCTCCAATTACCGAGATCGATTGATGGCAACTGTGGCGCGACCGGTTGAATAAAGGGCTTACCCAGGAAAAAGGCGAAGCCGCCGCCAAAGATGATCATGGCGATCCCAACGGCGACGTCGTTGACATTCGGCCTCAACACGAGCCAAGCGTGTATCAGGCCGAGAATCATACCGGCGCAGCCGCCCGCGAGGACGCCGATCCAAGGCGAACCTGTCTTGTAACTGATGGCGTAGCCGCTCATCGCTCCCATTAACAGAACCCCTTCCAACCCTAGGTTGATCTTCCCGCTCTTTTCAGTGAGGCATTCACCAAGACTTACAAAAAGAAAGGGTGTTCCGCCGCGCACCGCCCCGGCAAGGAGAGCGAGTGGTACCCCCAGCCAACCTAATCCGCCGACCGGATTACTCATGCGTTCCCCTCTCTGAAAAATTTCCAGCGGCCGTAGAGGCTTTCGCTATAGAGGATGGTTAAGAACACGATGCCCTGGAAAACGAGCGTTGTAGCGTCGGGGAGATGGTGAGTGCGCTGCAAGATACCGCCACTGGCCAAAAGCCCACCGAGTAGGACCGATACCAGGATACAACCAAACGCATTTTGCCGCGCAAGAAAGGCAACCAGCACGCCGCTATAGCCATAACCGGCCGCAAGCGATTCGCTGGCGCTCCCTTGGACAGCCGCGACCTCAACCATCCCAGCAAGACCAGGAGCCGCGCCTGCGAGAAAACAGGCAATGATAATCGTCGGACCAACCGGAAGACCCGCAAGCCGAGCAGCCCGGATGTTACCGCCGATAACTCGGATCTGAAAACCAAATGTGGTCTTTTGAATCAGAAACCAAGTGATGAGACACGCTACAATGCCGAAGACCAGGCCCCAATTGACCAGACTGCCGCCGATCGGCTGAAGCATTTGAGCATCCGGAATCGGATAGCTCGACGGTTTGTTAAGGCTGGAGGGATCCTTGATCCAGGAATTGACAGCCTGGTTTAACAATGCGAGCGCGATGTAATTCATCAGCAAACTGCTGATGGTTTCGTTGACGCCTCGGTAATATTTCAATGCGCCGACGAGCAAGATCCAGAATCCGCCTGCAGCCATCCCACTCAAAACCATCACGATCTGGACTGTCAGCGGCGAACTGTTCGGTAGTTGCAGCCCGACGATCGTCGCACAAAGCCCGCCGATTACGAATGCGCCTTCGTTGCCAATAACCACCAAACCGAGTCTGAATGGGATAGCAGTGCAAAGGGCGCAGAGCATCAGCGGTGCAGCCCGCACAAGCGTGTTCTGAAATGAGTACCAACTGCCGAACGCGGCTTTATCAATTGAGGCGTAGACCGCCAACGGATTGGCTCCAGCGAAAAAGCAAAAGACACCAAAAAGAATCAGTGAAACCGCTATCGCGCCACCTGGAATGAGGATTGCCTCCAGTTGGCGGCGCCACCTGATGCCAAAAGCCGCACTCCGGGCTGTACCGGCTTCTGCTACTGCAACGCTGGGCTGCTCGATCGGCGCACTCAAACTGGCTTCCGGATCGCTCATGGGAATCCCACGAATCAAGAGACGGCGTTCGTTTAACCCTGGGTGCTGCCGACCACTCCGGTTACGAGATAATCCATTTTCTCAAGTCCAGGATCTTTCTGGTCCATCGAGGTCCCGGCCGGAATGACCACTTTGCCTTTATTGTCAGAGATCGGTCCCTTGTAAATTACCATGTTACCGGACAGGAACTGCGCCTTTGCCGCTTCAGCGGCAGCCTTTCCTTGGTCACTGACCGCAGCGCCGTACGGAGAAATCTTAACAAATCCGTCTTTAATCCCGCCGCGGAACATATGGGGAATACCACCGTTCTCGAGGGTTTTACCCGACTGCAGTAGCTTTATGTACATCCCGTATACATTCGTCCAATCCCATTCCGCGCCGGTTAGATAGCCTTTGGGAGCCATCGCGGACTGGTTCGCATGGTAACCGGTAACGTAAACCCCGCGTTTCTCCGCCGTTTGTACCACCACCTTTGGACTGTCCACGTGGCACGTCAGGACATCTGCTCCCTGATCCACCAGGCTGTTCGCTGCTTCCGCCTCCTTCACCGGCAACGACCAGTCACCGGTGAAAATGACCTGCACCGATATCTTGGGATTCACCGTCTGTGCTCCCAGAGTGTAGGAGTTGATATTGCGAAGTACCTGGGGAATCGGCTTTGCTGCGATGAACCCGATCTTGCCAGTCTTCGAGGTCGAAGCGGCCACGATGCCGCAAATGTATTCGGCTTCGTCTATGTAACCGAAATAACTGCCGACGTTCTTCGGTGTCTTCCCTTCCGCGTACAATCCGCCGCAATGGAGAAATTGGATGTCAGGAAATTGCTTGGCAACCTTGATGATGTGCGGATCAAAGTAACCGAATGACGTCGGAAAAAGAACCGACACGCTGTCTTGAGTGATCATGTCTCGCATGGTCTCCTCGACAGCGACAGTCTCTGGCACTTGTGCCTCATCGACCGTCTTAACCCCTGACAGCCCGGAAATCCCCGTCTCTCCTTGCGCGTGGGCTTGATTATATCCGTAGTCATCCTTGGGGCCGACGAAGATAAAGCCCAGTTTCAAATCGTCGGCGCTAGCTGTCCCTAAGACCGTCATCCCTGCGGCCATACCAACCAGCAGTTGCTTAATCATATTATGCGATCTCGTAGGTTTTCTTGGAAGACGTAGATTGGCGGCCCGGTACACACCGATGTCGGCTGTTCTCGGCCGGTTTCTACATCTTCGTCGTGGTTCGGCTGCTCCTTCAGCAACGGCCATGCCAATCGACGCATTGGATCGCAAAGCTTTACAAATCAGCGCCTAGCATGCGCAATCCGCGCATGCGGTCGTGGAGGGGAGCCGCTTTGCAATATGGCAGCTCTATCATTCGGCTAACAGGCGGCTCCCGCGAACGTCTCCAGGTGTGACCATCGCCCATGACTCCGTTCGCCCACTACGAAAGCAAGATACGCGTCGAGACGTTCCCGGGAGCCGCTTGCTACAAAACGCTGGGTAATGCGACGCCTCGGTCTAATGCCTGGGAATATTGGTTTATGCCTCGGTTCTGGTGCTCGTTCTAATCCTTGCGCTCACCCAACTTGGTGTTGAGACGACATCGCTGGTGGCTGTTTTGGGTGCAGCCGGTTTGGCGGTTGGCCTAGCTTTACAAGTCGCCTAGCTCGGCCTGTTCACTGTCGGCCTCGCAAGCGAGGCAGCGCTCCATGACCCGGCCGTACCGGTCCTCCCGACGAGTGCCGAACGACTAGTGTGGTCTCGAATTTAATCATCTCTGCTGGCTCCCCTGGGTGGTTGAGACGATTCAGCACAGCCTGCATTGCTCGTTGACCCATTCGGTAGTGGGGCTGGTCGACGGTCGTGAGTGCTGGATCGTACCATTCGGCGATGGCAATGTTATCATAGCCAACCACCGCAATGTCTTCCGGTACCCGCCGGCCCAGTTCTTTTATTTTTATGATTGCGCCGATGGCCGCCATATCGTTTGACGCTACGATTGCCGTTGGCGGCCGAGAAAGTTGCAGCAGTCGCGCGGCACTTTGTTGACCATCTGCGACGTGCCAGCCACCGGCCACGATCAGTTCAGCCGAGACTTTCTTTCCTCGTCGCATGTGCGCCTTCAAAAAGCCGGATACCCGCGGGTTCTGTTTCTCCGCATCAGGCGGCGGCGAGATCATTCCTATCCGCTCGTGTCCAAGGTCCAGCAAATGGTCAGTGGCCTTGATAAATCCCTCTTCATCGTCCGCCATAATACATACCACCTGATTACCCAGCTTATGAGTGCTCGGTACGAAAACGACGGGAACGCCTTGACCGGCCAGACTTTTGAGTGCTTCTGTCCAAGCCTTATTCACTCTGATAGTAGCAGCGATTAACCCGGCAATGCGATGCCGCCTTAACAGATCCAGATATTGAATCTCTTTTTCGGAATTCTCGTCTGCGTTACACAAGAACACCGAATAACCCTGGCGCTGCGCTTCATCTTCTATTCCGCGTACTAACTCCGGATAGAACGGGTTGGTGATGCTCGGGATCACCACGCCGACGGTGAAGCTACGCTGCGCCCTAAGGCTCCCTGCCAAAAGATTCGGTTGGTAGTCGAGTCGAGCAATAATCTCTCGTACCCGGATCCGCGTCTTTTCCGAGATACCCGATTTATTGTTAATGACTGCTGAGACCGTCTGTTTGGATACCCGAGCCGCGCGAGCGACATCATCCATCGTTAGTTTCGACGATCGGGGCATTTGGGAGGGAGCCAGGAGCTAGAAGGGAGGCGTGACGTTAGTACATTCCTATCCGCCAATACCTACCAGTTTCTCCTTCACATAACGAAAGCTGAGCTCGAGCGAATCGAAAGGATTCCCGGGCGTGAAATCCTGTTCCACAACAAACCATTGGCAGCCGACCTTCTCCGCCTCAGTTACTAAGACAGGAAAATCGAGATTACCGTGGCCGATCTCCGCCATAAAAGGCGGGTCGTCATGCTTGCTCGGCACTCCGTAATCTTTCATGTGCAAGCTCACTAATTTAGTCCCTAATTTCTGAATCCAACGTTCCGGACTCACCCCGCCGTATTGTGCCCAATACGTATCAAACTCGTATGACATAGCCGGCGCGCGTTTCCCCAGAATGTCGTAAACCAACTCGCCGTCTAATCTGGAAAACTCCATGGCATGATTGTGGTAGCCCAGGGTCAAGCCCGCGCCAGACAGAACCGTGGCCGCATTCTGCAGCGCGTCGGCCAATCCATTGACTTCAGACGCCGAACCCAGGTTCACTCCTCCGGGGAAAGCATACATGCCGAGCTTTGCTCCAAGGGTTTGGAGTTTCTCGACAATGGCTTGTGGTTGCTCGAGCAATGTCTTGCCTGGGACGTGCGCGGCAGCAACCGCCAGACCGGTGTCCCGGCAAATAGCCGCGACTTCCTTGTCACCAATCGTACTCGAAGGAATCAGTTCCACCGCAGGATAACCGATCTTCTTCAGGCGCTCCATACTCCGGGCAAACGCAGCGGAATCCGAAAGATAGTCTCGTACCGTATAAATCTGAGCAGCAACTTGTGAGAGTTTCATCCTTTTAATATTTCCGTTTCTGTTCTTTTTTCTGATCCAACTCAGCAACTCGAGTTTCCATCCAACCCGAGTCTCCATCTTGGCGTTCTTAGTGTTCGCACATCAATTCCACCATTTGGGTAAAGAGTTCCAAGTCTAATAAGAAATCTTCCGGCCCCGATTTTGGTAACCGGTTTTGGGTCACGTTGTCGTAGAATGCTTTCCACTCGGCCACGAACGGATCACCCCAAGCCGGATGCGCGTCGCTCGTGGTCACCCCGCCCTGGCCGTTGGATTCCGTCGTAAACACTCGGATCGGCAGATTCCGGACGTACGGTGTGTCATACTGTACCCGGAGAGTCTTGTACTCGCCAAAGACCTCCAGATGGGCATCGAACCGTGGAATATTGTCAATGCCGGTCTCGAACTGGCAGACAAACGCTCCGTAATCAAAAGCGGCAGCCAGATAACGTCCGCCGGCTCGCTGGGCGGCGAATAGCACTTTGCCTGGTATCCCGATCAGCTCTCGCATGGCGGAGAGATCGTGACTGCTTAATCCGAGCATTAAACGATAGGCTGTCTTGACGTCCTCTGCCCGATTTCCACCTAACGCTTCTGTCACTAACTCTTCGTCCCGCCGGCTCGCTTCTTTCTGTGATGACTTTGGCAAATGCTTATCCCGAACGACAGCCGACGTCTGGTTTATGATCAACGAATTAGAACCAAGAAAGTCCCGGACCCGGGCGAACTTGATGGAGCCAATTTTCTTGACCGCGTCGCATGCATATAAAAAGGCAGGTGCATAACGCCGCATGTAACCAACTTGGACCACCACCTGATTTTTTTGCTGTGCAGCGCTGATCTCCTTAGCTTCGCGTTGGTTCATGCACATCGGCTTTTCCACCAGCACATGCTTACCGGCCTCAATCGCTGCCAACGTTACTTCTGCATGAAACGCATGCGGGCTCGCAACTAGTACGGCATCAACGTCGGTTCGGCCTACCAGTTCTCGATGATCCGTGTCCAGCGCCTCGACATTCCAGCGTTTGCCCAGCGTTTCCAGAACTAAGGGACTGATATCGCACAACGCTGTGACTTCATATAATTCGGCCAACTGGCTCAAGCTTGGCCAGTGCATAATCTGGGTTACTTCGCCGCATCCGACGATTCCTATCTTGATCCTTGCACTACTTCCCTTTCCAGTCGCTCGTTGGCTATCTGTTTCCTGTGCCTGTTTTGACATTACTTATTCCTGTTGCTTTAACCTTTGACTGCCCCAGCTGTCGCGCCGGCGATCAGATATTTTTGAACGAATAAAAAAAGGATCAGCGTCGGCACCATGGCCAACGTTGCCGATGCCATCAGACTACCCCAATCCGTACCGTACTGTTGCATGAACGACTGGATACCGACCGGCACTGTCATCCGGCTCTCGTCTCGTAGAAAGATGCTAGAAATGAAGAATTCGTTGTAAGAGAATAGGAACGAAAAGATGGCCACAGCAGCGATCCCGGGCGCTGCCAAAGGCAAAATGATCTGTACGAACACTCGGAAGCCGGAACAGCCATCCACTTTTGCCGCGTCGTCCAAGTCTCTGGGAACACTGTCGAAGTAGGACCGCAACATCCAAGTCGAGAAAGGCAATTGAGTTACCGTGTAGATCAGGATGACCGGAATATAGTTGTTAACCAGATTCAACTGCCGGAAAAAGATGAACAGCGGAATAATCGCGAGGATCAGCGGAAACATTTGCACGATCAATAGCGCCTGATTGTACGAACCCAGGACGGCACCCCGAAACCGCGACAAAGCGAACCCGGCTAACGCCGCCAGGACAATTCCCAGCCCGGTACTACCCAGCGCTACGGCACCGCTGTTCAACAAAAACGTCCAGAAATGCGTCCGGCTATTAATATAAAAATAATTGGCCAGCGTCGGCTCCGTCGGCAGAATATTTCGCGAGGAAAGAATATTTTCTGTGGTCCGGAATGAGTTGAGCGCCACCGTTAACACCGGAAAGTTAACCACGAAAACGATCACTAGTCCGACACCCAACAGCAGCCATTTAGAACCACGAATGGACGCGAATTTACGCGAATTTAGATCTGATGGCCTGCTTCTCATAAACTCAACGCATCCGCTGCTTTTTACTACGGCGACACAGATGTCCCAGGCACGAGGCCGGCCTCCCTCGCCCACAGCTAAACCATTCGCGTCTATTCGTATCCATTCGCGGTTGTTTTCGTCTCGTCTTATCTGCGTCTATCTGCGTTCATCCGCGGTTGTTCTTACGCCGGTCTTCGTTGTTGGCGCATCATGATGGTGGCGAGCACCATCAGGATCACCAGAGTTAAAAGAGCTACGGCCGAACCCCGACCGACATCGTTACGGCCGAAGGTGTAACGGTAAGCCAACAGAATCAGGTTCTCGGTTGCGTTGGCGGGTCCACCCTGGGTTAACAGGTACGGAGTCTCAAAATCGTTGATACTCCAGATAATCATCAGGATCGCTTGCACGATCGAGATGTTCTTCAGATGCGGGAGCGTAATATGCCAAAATAATTGCCAGGAATTGGCTCCGTCCAGCTTACCAGCTTCATACAGCGTCCGGTCAATCACCTGTAACGCAGCCAACAGGCTTAACATCATAAAAGGAAAGCTGCGCCAGATCTTGATGACAATAACCGCCACCATCGCCCAATGGCTATCGCTCAGAAAATAGATCGGACCAATCCCGAACAGGCTGAGTATGATATTGGCAAGCCCTCCCCGGTCAGCGATCAACCATTTCCAGCTTACGATGGAGACAATAGCAGGTACAATCCACGGAATCAGCAACGCGACCCGGCAGAAGCCCCGTCCAGGAAAATCTAAGTTTAGGAAGAGCGCTAATCCCAGCCCGATCAGGTAACTGAAGACGACGTTGAACAACGCAAAGACCAAACTGAAATAGAGCGAATGATAAAAGTCGGCGGAAGCGAAGAGATGCAGATAGTTCTCCCAGCCAACAAAAGCGCCTGTCCCCAGCAACGTTCCTTTGTGGAGGCTGTAAGAAACTCCGGTCGTAAAGGGGTACAACTCGATAATGCAGATGAGCGCAAAAGACGGTAATAGGAGAAGATACGGCAGCTTCTGGATAGATAGCTTTGACGCCCATCCAGTCGAGGCGCTAGGCCTTTCTCTCCTTGGTGCAGTCGCTACGCTCATTTCTGCAAAGGATCTACCCCGGTGAAAACTTCATGTGCCCGTCCGGCTATTCTTCCATGATCGAGTTCACGCGACTCGCAGCCTCTTTAACGGAAGCGTCAACCGCTTTCCCCTGAAGCAGGTTCTGCATTAACGCCTGCATGACTCCCTCTCCTTCGACCTCATTCAGCTTTGGAAAAATCTGGGTTGAGTGAGTTGCCGTCGTTTTACCTAGCGGCACGTAGTGATCGAGAATGAATTTGGTCTCCGGATTGTTCTGAAAATAGGGGTCGGCGGTGAATGACTTCCGCACTGGTAATTGAGTAACGCGTCCCTTGATCCAGAGGTCCTTCTCATGCTCCGACCACCACTCCAGGAAAACCTTGGCCTCAGCCGGATGTTTGCCTTGTTTATACAACATAATATTGTTCACCCAGTAGATCGTGCCTTGATCGCCATGCGGCCCGACCAACGGCTGCAGGACGCCAATCTTGTCGCTGAATTTCGGCAGACGGGTGCCAAGCCCGGGAGCATGCAGGGTGAACGCACCTTTACCTTGAGTAAATGCGCTGACTTCATCTTCGTCATGATAACCGGCGCTGGCTGGATAAACACAATGTTTCTGAACCAGGTCCGCCAGGAATTGGAGCGCTTCCAGGTTCCGACTCGACTCCAGATCGGGCTTGCGGTCCGCGCTGAACAAGCCGCCCCCATTGTTCAAGACTACGGTATACAAATAGTGTGAGCCCAGGGTATCTCCACAGGCAACCACACCATATTGATCAGCAGATGGATTGGTTAACGTCTGGGCGGCAGCTTTGAATTCATCCCAGGTAGTTGGCGGCTGCATGTTCGCGGCTGCCAACAAATCTTTCCGGTAATACCAGACCCGAATATCGATCGCCCAGGGTAAGGCTACGTAATGGTTGTCGTATTTCAGGATATCGACGGTGTTCGGTAGGAAATCATCCAGCTTACCGCTGCTTTTCCATTGGCTGATCAGGTCATCAATGGGCAGAATGGCGCCTTGATCGTACAACTGAACGGCCTGATAACCGGCACCGGTACTGATGTCAGGTGCAGTGCCTGACCCGATCGCGGTCACAAAGGTTTGATACCAGTTGGTCCAGGGGATCGAGCGATAGGTGACGGTAATATCCGGATGTTGTTGGTTAAACTGCTCCACCAGTGCTTTCCCGGCGTCGATGTATTCTGGTGGTCCCCAGATCATGTCCCAGAATTGGAGATCGACATGGTCTTTCGCTTGAGCTGGGGAAGAACCGACAAGGATCGCGAGCAAAGTCGCGATCGCAGAAGACAACAGCGCTAGGCCGCTAGGCGGTAGCCATCGAGCTTTCATGATTTAGGGGGATCGTGGTGTTGGTGGGAGGAAATAACGGTGCAATCACGCATCCGGTATGATGGATCACGTGATCGATCATGTAAGGTGCGAAGTTCAAGCCTGTCAAACCGCTTTTTACACAAAAACATTCGCGACTGCTGATTCCAAAAAAAGGTGATAGCGCTGAAATGTGCAGGTGGAGCCCGCCGAACTCTGGTGACGATTTATCTTTCAGATCTTCTATCTTATCTGCTCTAATGAGCGGCAACTAAGCCTTGTCGCAACGCTCAGTGCGAGGCCGCCAATTCGGGAAAATAGTATTTGATGTGTTGGCCTGACTTTAAACTGTCAACGAAGCTCGCCACCTCTTCCCTGGTTCCTACAATACAACCGTGAGCGGTCTGCACAGATACATGCCAAAAGACCAGATGCTGGGCACAACGATCGGCATCCTGATCTTTCAGCCAATACAGGCTAAGGACCGCATAGCACTTGGCCTCGTTATTTCCGTCTTTCCAAAGAGAATGGAATAATGCGGCGTTATCAGGGGACGTGGCGAGTTCGAGAAAGAGATTGTCACTGGGCGCCCGGCGCCCGACAATTCCCACCCCGCCGAAAGGAAAGAGCGGCGCCTTCTCCAATTGTATCAAAGCGTCGGAGGGATTTGCTAAGCCCGCTCCGGTCACAAACAAAAACAAGGAATAGACGATTAGTGACGTGACTGTTCTCATATTGTAAAGCTCACGAGTTCTATCAGGCTAGTTACGGAGTTTTTCTCGAAACTCTGATAAACCAAGTCGGGAAACCGAAGTATGCCCAAGAACCGACGACTCCAAAAATGATATCTGGGACTGGCTCGATTTTTCTGGCTAGATTTTCCTTTGGATACTGGCTTCGTCTATTCCGGTCAGTTAGCAGTTGCCGATTCCGCATCTGTGGAAGATTTTTCTACTTAAGTCGTTTCCGGGAGCCGCAAATATCTTTTTGCCACAACGGATTAATACCCTCGCCGCAAGATTTTTATCACGACCGCGAAGCGGTCTGACAGAATAGCTTAGAGGAGCCGCACACGCCCACCCGGTAGCGGTCCGGCAGTTGCCCATAGGCGTCAACCTAAGGATAGGTAATTCTTTGTCCCGTAGGGACTACCGATCGTAGCCTGGCAGTTTACTGCCTGGAATAGGCAAGAAAAATGAGTCCGTCTCGTAGAGACGGTTTGATCTCATTGGGTCCGATGCGGCTTCATTCGGCCTATTAAGACGCACCAACCCGATCACATCCGCCGCGGCAGGGCGTTGCATTCCGCGTCTGCAGATCTATCGGATGTCGGCGCAGACAGACCGTTTGCTGGTAGGCGTTCGATGAGATGCGACGCCCCGGGACTGAATGCGCTCAACACGCTGGGGTTGAAAACGTCTCTAGGTCGTTTCCACGCGCACCGGGTGCCGCAGCAGTCCACGCGTTTCGGCGCACCTCGCAATAATTCCAATTCTCGCTAAAAGGACGGGACCATTTTAATGCGGCTCCCCTCCGAAGGGTGCGGTGCGTGCGCGCCGCCTGTTGCTACATCCCTCAGGTGGAGACGCATGGGCAGCTGCCTGCGCTTACTGCTTACTGCTTACTGCTTACTGCTCACTCTCCCGCCGTTAACCAATTTCAGAACATAGTCGACGCCAAACAGACACACGACATTCGCGACCAGGGCGGCGGCGCCGACGTGGACACCGTAGACTACATTCACACCATGAAACGCAAACCAGGCCAGCAAGACCAGCGCCACCACAATTCCCGTCGCAACGCTGGCGGGGTGCGGCGGACGCTTGCGCAGTGAGAGGATTACTCCGGGAAATAGTTGAGTGGTTCCGCTATAGCTGATCAAAAGGAGCCCAACCAACGAGTTTTTGTTTAAGGCCCAAAGCCCAAAAGCCAGCGCCGCCATCAAGATGATCCAGAGTCTCGTCCGGGACGTCAGCCTCTCTTCTCGCACCCTGAACAAGTTCCGAGAGAGCAAACTCGCTGCTGCTAAAATCTGGGCGGAGGCCGGCACCAACCCTGCCAAACAACCGGCTCCCGCAATAATCCCGAGAACCCAGGCCGGGTAATGTTTTTGTACGACTAACATGAACGATTGATCCGCGTCGGTTCCTTTCAGGCCGGGCTCCACCAACAGGGCCGTGAACCCGGCAAAGAAAACCAGCAGCAACATCAATTGATAGAACGGAAGAAGCGTCGCGTTACGCCGGATCGTGTTTGGACTGCTGGCCGCTAAGTTGGCAGCGAATGCGTGCGGGTACATGAAACCGCCGAGACCTGACAGTAACACGGTGGATATAAACCATACGGTCCCGAAATTCTCCGTTCCATTCACGAGGGTCATCCAATTCGGATGCACTTTGAGCACAGCATCGATAACGCCCTTCGGCGACCCGAAGAATTGGATCGGCAAAACCACGCCAGCAAAAACCACCCCGAGCAACACCAGGGCATCTTTAATGAGACTGGCCCAAGCCGCGCCGCGTAAACCGGAAATTGATACAAAAACAATTATCAAGGCGAAAGCGACGCCGGCAGCCCATACCGAGTTAATCGTGTCGTACCCGGCGATCTGTAGCAGGATTTGGATCCCGGTCAGTTGAAGCGTGATATACGGGATCAGGAACACGACACCAACGAGACCGGTCAAGAATCCCAATGCGCGGCTATGGTATTTGAATCCGATATAATCGGCGTTTGTCAGAAGGCCATGTCGTTGGGCGATACGCCACACGGGCGGGAAATAAAAAAACAGGGTTATGCAAGAGACCGTCAGATAACAAATGATATAAAAGGCGGGAGCACCTTTGCCGTACGCCCAGCCCGCTGCCCCAAGAAAAGTAAAGCTGGTATAAATCTCCCCGGCACTGAGTAACCACAAAAAGACGACCCCAAACGAGCGCCCGCCGAGGATAAATTGCGACGGGCTCATCTGAATCTTGCGTATTCCGAACAACCCAAACCCGATCGTAGCGACGATCACCCAGAAAACGATGAGGAGCCCGGTCAGACTGTTCATTGGCGTTTCCTTAGCCGGTCTGCCACAAACAAGAAAAACGGCGTCAATAGGACCCAGAAAACGCAATTTGCCAGCAAGAACGGGAGACCAAAGACCCGTGGTTCGAGCCGATTAGCGTAGAGCGGTCCAAACACCAATGCGCAGAAAGGGATCGCCGCGACGATCACAGAACCAACCGTAATCCCATCTGTGCCCATGTCATCGGGCTGATTCTTCCTTCCCATCGGTTAATGCTGCACAAAACCGGCGATACCTGAAAGCTGAAAAATGATTGTGTCGGTAGGGATGAGCTCCTGCTCATCCTTTAGTCCGGCGGCCGCGGGATGAGGACTCGATCCATCCCAGGGCTGGACTTGTTGCGAAGCGCCTTGTGACGTAACTAGCTTATTGCGCAGCGAATTACGGTCGTCGCTTTAGAAAACATCGTCGCCAATTCGGGTCAGCGATTGCGGCAGCTCAGACAAACTTCGGAGAGCTAGGTCAAACCTATGCTCTTTTCTCGGGCATCGCGTCTCACAAAAGAAAAGGCCCGACATAGTTCCGTTGCCCTAACAAGTAGATGCAGCATGATTCCGACAATTTCACCAACCATTGCCGCGGGCAAGATGGAGGCTTCTACGAAACCGCCCTATGTCCGCGCCACGCTTATCGCAATTCTGTTCCTGCTAATAGTCGTCGGTCTCCTTTTTTATCCGCAGATAACCCAGCTCTTTGGTTTCAGGGCGACGGAGAAAGGAGAAACCGGCAATGTCCGGCCGATTGCGGTGACCACAGCCCTGGCGGCTACGTGCGAGTGGCAACCAACTCTCGAGGCGATCGGCAGTGTTACGGCGACCAACGGGGTAACCGTGAGCACAGATCTGGCGGGGATAGTCGATAAGATCGCATTCACCTCCGGTGCCCCGGTTAAGGCCGGCCAGTTGCTGGTTCATTTGAATACCGACCAGGAGCAGGCCCAACTGGAACAGGCCGAAGCTCAACTTGACCTGGCGTCGGTGATGTTGCACCGGAATAGCGAACTACTGGAAAAACGCTCGATCTCTCAATCTGATTATGATACAGCCGAGGCAGCGTACCGTCAGGACAAGGCCCAAGTTGAGCAGTACAGAGCGCTGATTGCCCGGAAGACGCTGCGAGCGCCGTTCGATGGAGTCCTCGGTATTCGCCAGGCTAATCTCGGCCAGTACCTCAACGTCGGTGATTCAGTAGTAACTCTGCAATCGTTCGACCCCATCTACGTTAACTTCTCACTGCCGCAACAGGACTTGAGTGAATTACATGTCGGGCAGGAGACGACCGTTCAGCTCGATGCCTATGACAAAGATGTCTTTACCGGCAAGATCAATGCCGTGAATTCATTAGTCGACCGCGCGACTCGAAACATCCTGGTGCAGGCAATTTTGCACAATCCTGATGGCAGGCTCCGTCCGGGCATGTTTGGTCAGGTCAGCGTTCTGATTTCACAGCAGGAGCAGGTGATCGCTCTGCCCTTGTCTGCGGTACATTATGCGCCGTACGGCGATTCGGTTTTCATCGTTTCGGAGGCTAACGATGGGAGCGATAAGCGATTCAAAACTGTTAAAGAACAGTTCGTCAAACTGGGGACTACCCGGGGTGACGTAACCGTAGTGATGTCGGGAGTAAAATCGGGAGACGAAGTGGTTACGTCCGGTGTCTTTCGCTTGAAAAGCGGCTCCGCCATCCTGATCAACAATCGAATTCATCCCGCCGCCAATACCTCACCTACACCAGAGAACAGCTGAGAGGATACCTGAACCGGAGAAAATGGGTGAGATTCACAGACCTCTTTATTAGAAGGCCGGTCATTGCGGCCGTAGTAAACCTGCTGATTCTATTAGCGGGTGGCCAGGCGGTGCGCAGCCTGAGCGTTCGGGAATACCCCAAGACCGATATTTCCGTTATAACCGTTCAAACTGCCTACTACGGCGCTGACGCCGAGTTAGTGCGTGGGTTTATTACTACACCTCTGGAACAAGCTATTTCTGGGGTGGAGGGCATTGACTACATGGATTCGGAGAGCACCCTGGGGACGAGTACAATCAGCGTTCATTTGAAGCTGAATTTCGACCCGGATGCAGCCATCAGCCTCATCCAAAGTAAGGTGAGCGAAGTCCGCAATCAGCTGCCGCCGGCGTCCCAGATTCCGGTGATTAAAATTCCGTCGCCGGACACTGATTTCGCCGCAATGTACCTCAGTTTCTCCTCCGACGAACTAGATCGCAATCAGATCACCGATTACCTAACCCGGATTGTGCAGCCCAAGCTCGCTGCCATCGTAGGTGTCCAGGAAGCTCGGATTGTGGGTGGGCGGGTTTTCGCCATGCGGATCTGGCTCGACAACCAGCGTATGGCTGCTTTGAACGTCAATCCCACGGATGTAGAAAATATTCTGCAGACGAACAATTATCTGTCCGCCGCCGGGCAGACCAAAGGGAGCATGACGGCGATAAACCTAGTGGCCAATACCAACCTCCAGAGTGTCGAAGATTTCAAACAGTTGGCCATAAAGCAAGCCAACGGCGCCATTGTCCGCCTCAAAGATATCGCCAGGGTAGAGCTCGGGGCCGAGAATTACGATTCTGAAGTCCGGTTCCAGGGCCGAACCGCGACGTTTGTCGGCATCAACGCATTGCCTACGGCGAACACCTTGGATGTGATCAAACGCGTTCGGGACGTGTTGCCGGAGATGGCCAAGCAACTCCCGGCCGGCCTGAAGGCGGACGTTGCTTATGACAGCACCGAATATATCACTGCCGCTATCAACGATGTGATGGAGACTCTCATCGAGACCATCCTAATCGTGACAGTTGTGATCTGCTTGTTCATGGGGTCCCTCCGGGCCGTGGTGATTCCGGTGGTAGTCATTCCGCTTTCTTTGATCGGAGCGATGTTCCTCCTGCTCGTGCTAGGCTTTACCCTAAACCTCCTGACCATACTGGCGATCGTACTTGCCGTGGGGTTGGTAGTCGACGACGCGATTGTCGTGGTCGAGAACGTGCAGCGGAATATCGAGGAAGGTCTGCCACCGTTCGTAGCTGCGATTAAAAGTGCGCGCGAACTTTCTAGTCCCATCATTGCGATGACCCTGACTTTAGCTGCGGTGTACGCGCCGATCGGGGTCCAGGGCGGCTTGACTGGTGCGTTCTTTCGGGAGTTCGCCTTTACCCTAGCCGGCGCGGTCGTGATCTCAGGTTTTGTGGCGCTGACCTTGTCGCCCATGATGTCGTCGAAATTGTTAAAAAAAGGCGCGGCGGATCGAGGACTGGGAGGCTGGATCAACCACCGCTTTGAATCCCTCCGGCAAACTTACCTGTACGTGTTAAGAACCCTCCTCCGAGTAAAGTGGGTTGGACTGGGCGCGGCCATTGTTTTGTGGGGATTGCTTTGGCCGTTCTGGACCTCATCGAGTCACGAACTCGCGCCAACCGAGGATCAAGGGATCTTGTTTGGTGCTATGCAATCCGCGCCGGAAGCGACGCTCGATCAGATCGAACTCTTTTCAAAGGACGTCGATGAGGTTTATCGGAGTGAAGCTGAGACGGAAAACACGTTTCAGATCACCGAGATTCCGGGCGGGGGGTATGCTGGGTTGGTCACCAAACCGTGGCACCAACGCAAACGGAACATGCGGCAGATCCAGGAAGAGGTGGCAAACAGATTGGCCAATATACCGGGGGTTCAGATGGTCACTCTAACCCCGGCAGCGTTGCCGGGTGGTGACGACTGGGATGTGGAGTTTGTTATGTCGGGAGTAGCGGAGACCTTGGAAATGTACGACCTCTCGAATCAGCTAGTCGAGGCGGCGAATCAGAGCGGAAAGTTCCTTTTTGCCAGTTCCGACCTGAAGTATGACCAGCCGCAGAACCGAATATTATTCGATCGGGATAAAGTGGCTTCCATGGGATTAAACCTGCAACAGGTGGGCGGGGATATCAGTACTCTATTAAGCTCCGGCTATGTTAACTATTTCGATATTGCGGGTCGCAGCTACCAGGTGATCCCAGAGATCCAACGAACTCAGCGCCTAAACCCGGCAGACCTGTTGAAGCGTTATGTGACCGGTCCAAACGGTACTGCAGTCCAGTTGGGAACCTTCGCTGCACTTAAGGCTGAGGTGCAGCCGGAAAAGCTCAACCACATGCAACAACTGAACTCGGTCACTATTAACGGTGTGATCCGTCCACCCGCCACGGTCGACGCCGCGCTGAAGGTATTGGAAGAGAAAGCCGCTCAGATTTTGCCTGGTGGTTTTACCATCGACTACAAAGGGGGCTCCCGCCAGCTGCGCAGGGAAGGAAACGCCTTCGTGGGCACGATGATTCTTTCGCTGATCGTTATCTACCTGGTGCTAGCGGCGCAGTTTGAAAGTTTTTGCGATCCCTTCATTATCTTAATCGGTTCAGTGCCGCTCGCTCTGGTGGGTGCGCTAACTTTCTGCTACCTGGGCTATAGCTCGGTGAACATCTACAGCCAGGTTGGTTTAATTACCCTGACGGGGTTAGTCGCCAAGAATGGAATACTGATAGTCGAATGGGCGAACCGGCTACAGAAACAGGGCTTAGATAAATTCGACGCGGTACTGGAAGCCGCGGGGACCCGATTCCGCCCGATTCTGATGACCTCGGTGGCGACTATCGCGGGACACTTCCCGTTAATTCTGGTGACGGGTCCGGGAGCCGCCGCTAGAAATAGTGTCGGCTGGGTGTTGGTCAGCGGCATGTTTATCGGAACCTGTTTCACTCTTTTCGTAGTGCCCTCATTCTATCTCGTTTTGGCTCGGGACTACTCGAAAGCCGCGCACCGCGAGGCCGAAAACGCAATGGCTGAAAGATTAATTTCTGAGCTTGGGTAGCGGTCGAGCGATTTTATAGAGCCGGCGATTCCGGGCGAGCCGGGGTCAGAGTTCGCCCCGGCGGAAAAGCTGCTCGCGCACATAGGACTTCGGCGAGTTCAGGCGAGTCGCTTGACGAGGCCAGAGGACGAATCGGCGGATTTTTGCGACACTACTCTTTGCCGCCATGCTCCAGCACCTCGGCCACTTGTTCCTGGGTCGCGATATGGCTCTGGCCTTGCGGGTGCACCATGACGGCGATGCAGATTGAGTGGCCGATCGGTGCACTGCTAAATTCGAACGCGATGCCGCGTTTAACGTCGTCAAAAATTGTTGGCGTCCCGTCTACCGGTGCAGCGTCCGGAAAATCCTTCCGAATTTGGTCAAACGTTTTGCCGACCCCGACCCCGATCCCGCCTGAGGTTTTAAACCGGGCGACGGTTGAACGGATCAAATCAATAGTCTGGCCGTCGGAGGGCTTCGCATCAATGACTCCATTGTTCACGGTGTGGACGAAGAACGTGTCTAATCGCCCCTCCGGCCTGGACCATTTCCAGACTTCTCGGGTCTGTGACATCCCTCGATCAACCCGGTAAGGTTTACCGAGCTTTTTCAATTCTTGTAAACCGTTGGGACCAAGCGATAGCCCAGCCATACTTGATCCAGGCACAATCGTTAAGTCTGCGGTAGCCATTGAGTCAGCCAATGCGTGACTAGCGATCGACACCATTAACGCGAGCAGAACCGCTTTGAGTTCTTTCATTTCGAGTTCCCGTTTTCGGAGGGGATATTCCAGCAAAAGTACGCGTTGGGCAATGCACCGAATAGGACCTATGGGACTGATGGGACTTAGCTGTCGCCAGGTGCTCAGCAATCACCAATCACCATCACTTTCACCTTTCGAGGGCTTTCCGCTTACCCGTGTCGAGCTCCCTAGACACTCATCCTTCTCACGTCTTATCTCCCACTTCTCACCGCCGATCCCCTTTTACTTTTCCCCTTTCACTAGCCTCTCCCTCAGCCTGGTCATCGACCGTGCAAACACCGTCCGATCATCGAGTGCGCGTGCGAGCACGAGAGAACCTTGGATCACCGCAAGTGCTTCTTCGGCTAGTTGCTCGGCCGCCGGTTTATCGCGTCCGATCCGAACCAAAGCAGCCGCCAAAGCCTCTCTCCACATCCTGAAATAGGAGCGCACCTGCTTAGCAAACCGGTCGCGGCTTGTGGCTAACGCAAATGCCCCTACGAGACAGACTCTCCGGCCGGAATCGAAGTATTCGACCACGGCCCGAAACATCCGGTCGATTGCCGAGACTGCCTCCGGGTCCCATTGCAAAGGAGCAAAGATGTGGGTCGTAAACCAAGCCTCGATTTCGCCGAGAACGGCTCCCGCCATCTCCTCTTTTCCGCCGGGGAAAAAATGATAGAGGCTCCCTTTACCGAGGCCGGTTCGTTCGGAGATCAGCGCGATACTAGCCCCCTCGAATCCGTGTTCGCGAAATACTTCTGCCATCGCAGGAAGGAGATCAGACCGCTCGGATACAATCTTCGCCATCCGATTTAGAGGCCGAGCTCAGTCAGTCCCGGGTGATCTGCCGGACGAGGACCAGCGGGCCAGAAGAACTTCCGATCGCTTGCCTGAATCACAACATCATTAATACTGGCTTCTCTGCGCCGCATGAGACCGTTGTCATCGAATTCCCATTGCTCGTTGCCATGGGCCCGGAACCAGTTTCCGGAATCGTCATGCCATTCGTATTGGAATCGGACCGAGATCCGGTTTTCGTGGAATGCCCACAATTCCTTTATCAAGCGGTAATCGAGTTCCTTAGCCCATTTGCGCTTTAAAAACTCGATAATCGCGGGACGCCCACTGAAGAATTCGGCGCGGTTGCGCCACCAGCTATCTACCGTGTAAGCAAGCGCAACCCGCTGAGGGTCTCGAGAATTCCAGGCATCCTCAGCCAAACGGGCTTTTTGGATTGCGGTTTCAAGAGTGAACGGTGGGAGAGGTGGTTTCGTTTCCATGGTAAGAAGTGAGAAATTAAGACTGCGACGTGATTGGTGTTAATAGAAGCCCGTCATATTAGGCTGTCTGTACCAGATGGTACACTATGTACCGAGTGGTACAATTGGAAAGTTTTCGTTGCGCTCCTGAAGCTCCGGATTCGCGGACTGTACCTCGCTCGCGAGGTCAATAGAGGTCGCCACCCGTGGAGCGTTGCCTCGCTTGCGAGGCCGATGGTGAGCGAAGCACACGGTGGCATTGGGCCCTTGTACATGCCGGGCTCTGTCGCGTAGGCGCTGTGGGACGGCAACCGCCCCAGCGGTGGATGCCACCGGCCTCGCAAGCGAGGCAGCGCTCCACAGACGCCCACTGAGGTCATGGGGTAACGCGCTCCGGGGTTCCCGCCACGCAAAACCGCTTGCAAACGTGCGCAGAGCATTGAATCTCCAGCGCGGCTTAATGGATAAGCCTCTCGATCCCCTCCCCGTGGATTAATGAGCGGCGGAGGCCAGCCTCGCACTAATAAAGATTATCTATGTTCGTTACCAAACCTCGCTTGTTTCTCGCCTACGTGTTTGAGAATCGGTTCGCGGTTCCATCTTTTAATGTAAGCAATCTCGAAATGGCTCGCGCCGTGATCGAAGCAGCCGAGCTCGAGAATGCTCCGGTGATGGTGCAGACGGACTTTATTAACTTCGACTATGCCGGAATCGATGAGCTATCTGCCATTATCCGTACGCTGGCCGAGAAAGCCGCTGCCCCAGTGTTGATGCACCAAGATCATCCCGGGAAAGACGAGAACATTTTCCGCACGCTGCGTCGCGGATATTACTCGGTGATGTATGATGGCGGCCATCTTCCCTTGGGTGAGAATATCGCCGGTACCGCCCGTTTTGCCGAAGCCGCTCACGCCGTTGGGGCGATTCTGGAAACCGAGATTGGTCAGTTCGGGGGTGAATATCAGGGGGGCCATGCCGTGACCGCCGCCGCCCATGATACCGCCGAGATGGTGCAAAAAGGCGGAGCCGATACCCTGGCGGTTTCGGTCGGATCGATGCATGGACAAAAGAGCCGGCTCGATCTCGACCTATTGAGCAATATCGCAAAGGCTACGCGTATCCCGTTGGTTTTGCACGGTGGCAGCGGCATTCATCCAGACGATATCAAGGTCGCAACCGAGTTGAATGTCTACAAAGTAAACATTGGAGCAGCTCTAATCCGCGGCTTTGTAGAAGGCTTGGAAGAAGCCTCCAAGTTGCCCACGGATTGGGAGCCGCGGCACCAGCAGATGTTGCGTTACGTCACGAACAAACTGCGCGACATAGCCCGCCATCGGCTTTCGCTCTTTCGCGCGTCCGGTCATGGCAAAAAGCTGCTCGAACAATTGGCAACCGCGAAGGAAGATCTGGCGCAGCGAGTCGAGCGGGAGTGAAGCATAGGAGCTAGGAGCTAGGAGGCCGACCAGTTATCGAGTGAGCGCCTAAACCGCGGAGCCGCCGCCTAGTTAACTCTTTTGGGGGGCAAGCCGATTTTGCCACGAAGTGGCTATACAGAATAGCCCAGGGCTTCAGCCCTGGGTCCGCTACTTCGCCCCCGACGCCCCCCTAAGCTACTGCGGACAGGCACGGTGCTCCGTTTACACGAACGACCCAGGGTTAAGCCCCTGGGCTATAATGTTTAGCCACTTCGTGGCAAACTCCTAAACGCTATAGGCCACAGTGAGGCCTCGGCCTCGCTGCCTAGGCACTTCCCGATCGAGTCTGCCTCCTAGCTCCTAGATTCTAGCTCCTAGCTCCTGGCTCCCACTCCACCCTTGCCTCGAACGCATTATCCACCGACTCGATCGGCTCCCTAA
>Ga0210396_10000726_pt1 | contig 39425 bp, 31 predicted proteins | sample IncBWH17OmetaG_FD_155466 | JGI IMG/M metagenome (GOLD analysis project Ga0210396, IMG submission 155466) | Forest soil microbial communities from Barre Woods Harvard Forest LTER site, Petersham, Massachusetts, United States - Inc-BW-H-17-O ... | reverse complement strand
GGCCGGCCCGCCGCCGACGATCAGGACCTCGCAGTTCTGCATTAGCGCTCGTCCCACGACAGTGGCGGGCTGACCGGGGCCGATGGCGCCAGTCGACCCTCGCACGCCGGCAAGTGCGAGTACAGATGCGAGCGGGTCAGCGGGAGTTCGTTGAGCCGCGGCCGCCCGAACAGAACCTGGAAGAGCTGCAGCGTACCCGAATCGAAGGCCGCGATCGACCCGGCGAGGTACATCCGCCACATCCGCACAAAGCGGGCGTCATAAAGCTCGCGGACGGTCTCTGCCGCCTCTTCGTAGCGGGCCAGCCAGTGTCGCAACGTCTCGGCATAGTGCAGGCGCAGGTTCTCGACCTCCAGAATCGAGAGCTGGTTGGGCTCGAAGATCGCTCCCATTTCGCTGAGCGCGGGAGGTTGCGCCCCCGGGAAAATCCGTCGCTCAATCCAGGGGTCGAGCACCTCGTGCCGATTGCGGCCGATGGAGTGAATCAGCCCGCGGCCCGACGGCGAGAGGCAACCATCAATCACGTCTCCCAGCCGGCGGTAGTTTTTGAGCCCCACGTGCTCGAGCATACCGATCGACATAAAGACGTCGCACTTGCCGGTGATGTTCCGCCAGTCGTCGAGGATGAACTCGACGCGATCGTCCAGTCCCTCGGCCTTGGCGCGGGCGCGGGCCGCGTTGACCTGTTCCGTCGAGATGTTGTACGCCCGCACGCGCACGCCATAGTGCCGCGCCATGTGCAGCGCAAACCCGCCCCAGCCGCATCCGGCTTCGATCACGGTCTCGCCCGGTTGGAGCCAGACCTTGCGGCAGACGTGATCCATCTTCGCAATCTGGGCCGCCTCGATCGAAGCGTTGGGATCTTCGAAGTAGGCGCACGTGTAAAGCAAGTTCTCGTCGAGCCAGAGTCGATAGAACTCGTTGCCGATGTCGTAGTGGTGGTGAATGTTCTTGCGCGAGGCGGACAACGTGGTCCGGCTGCCCCAATGCAGCGCTTTCTCGATCAGCGTGAGCCACCGCGTCGCCACGGGCGGAGCGCTCGCCGCACAACGAGCAACCAGGCACATCACGTATTCGAGATCGCCGTCGATATCCAGCTTGCCGTTGGTGTAGGCCTCGGGAAATTGGAAGAAGGGGTCGGTCAGAATCCGCCAGACCGTTCCCCGGTCGTGGATCGTGACGCGAATCGCCCCGTCGCCGGACGCGGCCCCGCTAATCACTTCCTCGCCATTCCACAGGACCATCACCAGCGGCGGATCTCCGACGACTTTCAGCAGCCGCTGGAGCAGCCGTTTCTCGAGCGAGGGGCCCGATCGGCGGCCGGCGGGAGCCGACAGAGTTCGGATGGCGGGTCCGCGCGCTTCGGCGATCGCGGAGTTCTGCGACGCGCTTGTTGTGCCTTCTCGCGCGGGGGTCGCTGCTTCAACGGAGACCGGATCCATGCGCTCCTCCACCAGGTTGTCTACGGCAGTCGATACGAGGTTGAGGTCGGTTCGCCGCGGGGCTTGCCCGGAGAGTCTGTTTTCCGGGATCCGCAACTGCCTACAAATTACGGGCAGAGTCGGCTGTGTTCAATATCTGTTAAGCCGCCGACGAGCCGTAAAATCCAAGACGGCTCCGGATAATCGGCTCCATCGCTCGACCCACCCGTCCCTTGCCGGACCGTACCCTCACGGAACGAGCACGGCCGTGCCGTTGACCCGATCTTCCTTGAGGTCGACTAGGGCCCGATTGGCCTCCGCCAGCGGATAGGTCGCCACGTGGGGCCGAAGCGAGATTGAAGCCGCTTCGGCCAGCAGTTCGCGGCCGTCTTCCCGGGTATTCGCCGTGACTGAGCGGATATTCTTCTCGTAAAAGAGGGTGCGCGTGTAATCCAGGGCAGGGATTTCCGACATGTAAATGCCGGCCAGGGCCAGCGTGCCCCCCTTGTCTAGCTGGGCCAGAGCGTCGGGCACGAGGTTCCCCGCCGGTGCAAACATGATGCCGCTGTTAACCTTGGCAGGCATGTCCTGGGCGTTCTCGCCGACCCAAGTCGCCCCCATCTGGCGAGCCAGTTGGCGGTGTGACTCGCCCCGCGTCACGACGAAGACCTCGCTCCCCCGGTGCAGGGCGATCTGCAGGATGATGTGGGCGCTCGAGCCGAAGCCATACATCGCCAGGCGGCCACCTGGAGGCAGATCGGCCCGCTTCAGGGCCCGATATCCAATGATCCCCGCGCACAAGAGCGGGGCGGCATGGATATCGTCGAACACATCGGGAATCTGATAAGCAAACGCTTCGGGCACGATCGCCGATTCCGCGTAGCCGCCGTCGGCGTCGTAGCCGGTGTAGATCGAGAACTCGCAGAGATTTTCGCGGCCCGAGCGGCAGTAGGCGCACTGGCCGCACGCCTTTCGCAGCCAGGGAATCCCGATCCGATGTCCCACGCTCAGCAGTCGGCAGCGCGGGCCGACCTTGTCGACAATCCCGACGACCTGGTGGCCACAAATAACAGGCAGCCTGCGTTGCGGCAGATCTCCCTCGATCACATGCAGATCGGTGCGGCAAACACCGCAGCAGCGGACTTTCACCCGCACTTCCCCGGCTTGGGGCTCGGGCTCCGGCAGTTCCCGCAGATGCAGCGGCGCGGCCGACGCTCGAGTGATCTCGTCGAGGACCATCGCCTTCATGGTCGGGTTCCGCGATCACGGGCCTAGGGCGCGACGAATTCGTGCTCGGGATGACGCACGGTGAGCACGGGACAAGGCGCTTTGCGGACGACCTTCTCCGCCACGCTGCCGAGCAGCATGTGAGCCAGGCCGCCCCGACCGTGCGTTCCCAGCACGATGAGATCGATATTCGCTTCCTGGGCGTACCGCACGATTTCGAGGAACGGCGGGCCTTGCCGCACAACCTTCACGATCGTCTTGCCGACCGCCCAATTGGCGTCGATCGCCCGTTCGAGCATGGCGTTGGCGTTGAGCTCGAGCTCGCGCAGATAGTCGATGGGAGGAGCCAGCGCCGCACCCGGTTCGGGCACCAGGGGCGCCAGATCTTGAATGACATGCAAGACATGCAGTTCGGCTCCAAATTGCTGGGCGAACGCGCATGCGTACATGCGAGCCGCTGCCGAGTATTCGCTAAAATCAGTCGGCAACAAAATCCGCTGCAACTTGATCATGGCCTGCTCCGCAAAGAAACGTCTCGGACCGCTGGCGCCGTTCGTCAGGGGCGCTCGCGTTTGCCCGTCCGGTCGAACCAGCGGCTCCGAACCAGTCGAGGCCCCGTATAATCATAAGGGGGTCGCCGGTGTTTGCCACAAGCAAAGTGCAGTGTCTGATACGGTGGATCGGGGTTGCGGCCAGCCTCTCGATCGCCGCCTCGTGCTCGGGACCGCTACGCACCGATTCGTCGGGCCCGTCCGTCCAATCACAAGGAGAGCATTCGATGAAGACGACAGGAACCTTGATCGCGATCACCAGCGCGGCCATCCAAGACGGGCAGCCCATCCCCACCAAATACACCGAGGACGGCGAAAACCTCTCCCCTCCCCTGGCCTGGACCTACACGCCCAAAGGGACAAAACAATGGGCGCTGATCTGCGACGATCCCGACGCGCCGACACCCAGACCTTGGGTGCACTGGGTGATGTACGGGATCCCGGGCGAGATCCGCTCGCTGCCACAAGGCGTCGAGCCGGCGGAGAAGCTCGCGTCGTTACAGGGGGCCATGCAGGGGAAGAACTCCTGGCCCAACGGACAGACGATTGGCTACCGGGGCCCCGCGCCTCCCAAAGGGCACGGCGTGCATCACTACCACTTCAAGCTCTATGCGCTCGACTCGCCGCTCATGCTCAAGCCGGAGATGACCAAAGAAGCCGTCGAGCAAGCGATCGACGGTCACATCCTGGGCACGGGCGAGCTGATCGGCACCTACGAGCGAAAATGAGTCGCGGACGGCTGCGGCCAGTCAGCGTTTCTCGAGCGGCACAAGCGACCGCTCTTTCGGCCCGACGTAGATTTGCCGCGGGCGACCGATGCGGCCGCTGTCCTGCCGCTGCTCTTTCCAGTGGGCGATCCAGCCTGGCAACCGTCCCAGGGCGAACATCACCGTAAACATGTTCGTGGGAATGCCAATGGCCCGGTAGATGATGCCGCTGTAGAAATCGACGTTGGGATAGAGCTTGCGTTCGACGAAGTAACCGTCGTTCAGGGCGACCTCTTCCAAGCTCTTGGCGATGTCCAACAGCGGGTCTTTCACCCCCATCTGGTTGAGCACATCGTCCGTGGCTTTTTTCAGGATGGTCGCGCGGGGGTCGAAGTTTTTGTAGACCCGGTGGCCGAACCCCATCAGCCGAAAGTTCGAATTCTTGTCCTTGGCCAGGTCGACGTACTTCTTGTAGTTGCAGCCGTCGGCCTGAATCATCTCCAGCATTTCGATGACGGCCTGGTTGGCCCCGCCGTGCAACGGCCCCCACAAGGCGCAAATTCCTGCGGAGAGCGACGCGAACAAGTTGGCCTGGCTGCTGCCGACCAGACGAACCGTCGACGTGCTGCAGTTCTGTTCGTGGTCGGCATGCAAAATCAGCAGCTTGTTGAGCGCGTTTTCAGCAACCTTGGGCACGATGTACGGCTCGGTCGGGAAGGCGAACATCATGTGCAGGAAGTTGCCGCAATAAGGGAGATCGTTCCGCGGATAGATGAAGGGCTGCCCCACCGACTTCTTGTAGGAATAGGCCGCGATGGTCTTGGCCTTGGCCAGCACGCGGATGATGTTCAGATCCTCGGCGTCGGCCCCGCCGTTGGGGTAGTACGTCGACATCGAGGCGATCATCGACGAGAGGATGGCCATGGGGTGCGCGCCGGGTGGGTACCCCTCGTAGAACTTCTTCATGTCCTCGTGGATCAAGCTGTGATAGGTCAGCTTGTCCCGGAACTCCGCGTATTGCTGGCGGTTGGGCAGGTCGCCATTGATCAGGAGGTAGGCGACTTCGGTGAATTGGGTGTGCTCGGCGAGTTGCTCGATCGGGTAGCCGCAGTAGCGAAGGATGCCCTTTTCGCCGTCGATGTAGGTGATGGCGCTCTTGCAGGCTCCCGTGTTGCCGTATCCCAGGTCGAGCGTGATCGCTCCGGTCTCAGAACGCAGGTTCGAGATATCAATGCCGTGCTCGGCTTCAGTGCCGACAACAACCGGCAGTGTGACCTCACGTCCGTCGAGACTCAGTCGCGCGTTTGTCATATCCGGAGTCCTACATGTGGGGCTCACGCGATCCGTCGCGATTCGGGCGGTTCGAACGTTGCGGAGACCGTTGGAGCGGTTCCCACAGGGTATTGTCCGCTCGATCGGGCGATTTCGCAACCGGCTGAAATCGCGCGATCAGACCTCGGCGGAACGACCGAACAGGTGTTCCGGAAGAATCGATGCGACTCGGCAAGCCGGGCGGAGTTCGTCTCGTCGAGCGCGGGCCGTCTAGCGCTTGGAGCGCGACGATCCCTCAGCGTCCTCTCGCGAGGAGCGGCCGACAAACTTCGCCCCGTAGTCCCAAAACTCGTTATGGACCTGCCGGGCGCGGACGATCTCGACCAACAGCCAAGTCGAGCCGCCGGTGTCCGGATCGAGGCACAGAACCACGCGTTTGGCGGGAATGCGGCCCCGGTAGATGAAGCCGACCCCGAGCTCGGAGACGTTTCGCGCCCAAACCGCGATCGGCGAGCCGTCCGCTTCCTGCCCTGGGCGCGTCTTGATGCCGTGATGATAGACGGCCATCCGAGCGGGGTACGTACACCGCTCTTTGGCACGCTTTTGGGTCTGGTGACCCTGCATCTTCTCGTCCCAGCGCGCGAGAATCTTGAGGACGCGCTCGGCATCCCGCTGGTGATCGGCCGGCAACGTCGCGGTAGGCGTCGACTTCACAGCACCGTGGCTCCCACTAATCGCGGACGAGATGGATTCTCGTCGCGAATAAAATCGCTATCGAGTCTAGGTCACGGGCCGGGTCCGCGGGTCGCCGCGGCGCTCCAAAGCGTGCGGATCCTGGCCGCACGAAGCGGCACGATCGATACATTCGGCAGATCGCGCGTCGGACGATCGCTCAGAGCTTGACGTAAATGCCGCGTTTTTCGAGCTGACGGACCAGGAACCACGTCAGCGCGAAGAAGACACAAAAGGCCCCAAGCGCGGTGGGCAGCCCGGCCGTGCTGGGGATGAACGCCCAGACCGCGAGCGCCATCATGCCGTGCGTGAAATAGGCGACGAGCGCATTGGTGCCGAATGTGCGAAACAGACCCAGCTGCCAGCCCAGACCGTCGCACCCGATGACAAACAGGCTGTACAGCACGCACGCCACACCGCTCGCAAGGAGCATGAACGAAAGTGTCGGCACCCGCTTGCTTAACATCCAGTAATTCCAGAGTCGGTGCTCGAGCACGGGCGAGGCATGTGAGTCGTCCCGCGGTGGGGAAACGAACGGTGGCTCGGCGAGCAAGCTGACCAGCGGCCGCGGCCGCACTTGCGACCAGTCCGGAACAAACGGGTTCGGAGCGAGATCGAGATCGGTGTAAGCGTCGGTTTCGTCTTGCAGCACGGCGATCCGCGCCTGCATTTCGATGAGGTCTCGTTCGTGGCTGCTGATCGCGGCCACTCCTCGTTCCTCGGGCGCCTCGGCATTTCCGGATTGGTGGCGGGACTCGATCCGCTGTTTTTCATGATCGATCAACGTGCCGAGCCAGACGCGTGCGGCGGTCTCGCGCCAGCGACGTTCGCGAAGGACGGAGACCTGGGACGCATTCAGGTCGTAAAACCGGCTCAAGCACGAGAGCCCGTAGCCGCAGACAATGAACGCAGCGCCGAACAAAAACAGCCGCCTGGCTGACGCTGCGGGCGACGCCGTGCCCTGCACCAGATCGTAGGCCAGCGTGCCCGCCAGAATGGCGACGGCCCACGCCGGCGGTCCAAAGACGCCCCCGTCCCAGCTGCGCGAGTCGCCCGTCATCCACAGTCGCGACATCCAATTGTGATTCACGCCGTAAACGAAGTCCCAGTTGAACCACGCGCAAAGCGCTACGTGAACGACTGAGTAGGCGATCAACACGCCAAACCGCACGAGCGGCAGAAAGCCAATCCAGGGCAGCACGAGCAGCTGTGCGGCGGCAATCATCGCCAGCGTTTCCCACAACTCGGCTTTGAACATCCGGCCGGCTGCGATTCTCCAATAGACGAGCATTCGCTGCGTGCCGGTGAGAGCTCGCCAGGCGCGAACGCGTTCGATTGCCGGCGTGAGAAACGCGTCCACTTCCGCTTGCGCCGCCCGGGCCGCGTTCTCCGCTGCCTGGGAATCGAGCCGATGCTCCGCGTCGCGCAATTCGGACGCGTTGATCAGCGATCCGATTCGCTCGGCCGAATCGAGCACAGCCCGCAGGTCCTCGCCAGTCGATCGCGGATCGGACGCCCTCGATTCCGCGACAGCCTGGCGGGCGCGAGTCATGAGCGGCTCGAACGACTGCGTAGCGGGCGGCATCCGACGATCCGCCTGAAATTCGGGCGGCAATTTTTCGAACGCAGTCCAGCGGCTCCAGTCGACGGTGAGCGCATAAATCGTAAACGAAAGTCCGAACAGAATCAGGCTGCGCCACAGATAGGTCTGGACTGTCTTCAGTCGCGTGGTCGTCGCCCGTCGCCGCAAGTAGGTCAGCCGAAACGAATAGCCGACCACGAAAAAGAAGCTCGGCATGATCGAGTCGGCGTAGCTGAACCAGCTCTCGTTGTGTTTGAGCTGGGCCGGCGTGCTGAGGAAAGGAGCGAGAAAGTTGACCAGGCACATCCCGGCCACGGTGTAGCCGCGAAACTGATCGAGCGAAGCGATCCGCGGTTTGCTGAGAGGGTCTGCCGAAGACATGCGCGATCTCGATCGCGCGGCCCAGCCGATCATGCGAGGCGGGAGGCGCGACGGGCGGGAACTGGAGTGGGGACCGTTGGAGGGTCGAAGTGGATTTGCGGCGGGCGCGGCTCCCGTCGCTCTCAGACAGTCGTTCTGTTCGGGGCGATCATTCTGTTCTAACGCCCGCTGGCGAATTTCACCAACTCTGCGAAGTTCGCCAATTCAGAGTTTGATATAGATCTTGTGCGTTTCAAGATAACGGACGCAGGCATACGTCAGCAGCAAAAACAGGGCGAAGCCGCTCAGGCAATACCAAAGGGGCGCATCGTTCGGCACGAGCGGCTTGACCTGCTCCTCAATCACGTGGTGCAGAAAATAAGCGGCCAGCGCGTTCGTCCCGAACGTCCGGAAGACGCCGACGGACAATCCGCCCAGATCGCAGGCGACCACGAACAGGCCGTAAAGCGCGAACGCGAAGCCGGAAGCAAACATCATGAACGACAGTTTGGGCCCCCGCTTCCCCATCATCCAGTAATTCTCCGGACGATGGTTGATCGAAAGCTGCGGGTCTTTTTGCGGATCGTCGCGCGGCGGGGCGAGAAACGGTGGCTCGACCAGCAAGTCCCGCCACGAGCGTCCCTTCAGCTGTTCCCACGACGGGACCACCGGATTTTCCGCCGAGTCGAGATTGGGAAGCGCGGCAATCTGGTCCTCGATGACCTGGGACTTGGCGATCAAAGCCTCGCGACCAGCCGCGGGCTTCGTCGGTCCGTTCGCCCCGGCATGAGCCGCGGTCATCCGTGCGCGTTGCATGAGTAACTGCAGCCAGTTGCGCTCGGCCTGCTGCCGCAGGACCGCAACGCGCCGCGCCTCGAGTTGCGGGCCAGCGAATTCATAGACGCGCGTCAGACACGACATCGCGTAGCCAACGGCCATGAATGCCAGGCCCCACACGATGAGCCGTCGCGCCGCGGTGGCTTGCGACTGGCTCCCAATCGTCAGGTCGTAGCACAACGTGCCCGCGAGCATGGCGATCGCCCAGGAGATCGAGCCGAAGCATCCGCCATCCCACCCGCGGCTGTGACCAGTCATCCACACCTTCGCCAGCCAGTTGTCGTTGAGCGCGTAAAGAAAATCCCAATTGAACCACCAGGAAATCAGCAGATGGAGCGCGCCGAGCCCCACGAGCGCCGCAAACCGCCCCGCAAAGCTCCAACCGATGAACGGCAGCACGACGAGTTGCGTTACGCCGATGATCGCCAGAGTTTCCCAAAGATCAGATTTGATCAACTTGGCCACGGCAATCCGCAGATGCACCAGCATCCGCTGGTTTGCGGACAGCGCGTTCCAATTCTGGATCCGCTGCTGAGCAGCCGTGACGAAGTCGCTCTCTTCCTGGTCCGCGATCGCGGCGGCCCGCTCGGCTGCTGCTCCCGCCTTCCCTTTTTCTGCCTGCGCCGACTGCAGTGGGAGAATCCGGGCCCCCATCGATGAGGCCAGCGCGAGGACCGTGCGCTCGTCCGCCTGCGGATTCGCCGCTCGTGCCTCTTTGATGAGTTCGTCGAAGGAGTGCGTCCGCGTCGCCTTCGCGCGGAACGGCTCGAACTCCGAGGGCATCTCCGAGAACACGTTCCAATTCTTGAAGTCCGTGCCGAACCCGTACATCACCAGCGAAACCACGACGAGCGCCAGCGAGCGTCGCGCATACGTCCAGACGGTCGGCCAGTACCCCGCCTGCTGAACGCGTCGCAGATAGGTCAGCCGAAATGAAAAGCCGACGGCGAACAAAAAGCTCGGCATGATCGAGTCGGCGTAGCTGAACCACGTGTTGTTGTGCTTCAGCAGCGGATGAATCACCGCAAATGACGAGAGGAAATTGACGACGAACATCCCAGCGACCGTGTAGCCGCGGAACTGGTCCATCGAAAGAATGCGGGAAGAAGTCGTGGTAGCGCTCATCGGACCTCTTTTGTGACGAAAGCCGGGACCTATTCTCAAGGATAGCGAAATCCTCGGCACACATGGATCGACCCGACATGCAACCGCGCGTGGGTTTCGACCTTCCCGGCCATTTCGCTCGAGTTTGGAATTGGTTATTGTCGAGGACTGCATCACCTGCCAGATTTGCCTGCCTCGCTGTTCCGCCTGCTTCGTTCCCGCCAAGGGACCCTGCCCGTTGTCGCGCGCACACGCCCATGCGTTTGACACCTTCAACGCGCGCCGGCGCGAAGGTCTGGTGTTTGCCGGCCGCCGCGGCATGCTCAAAGCCGGGTTGAGTGGACTCGCCGGGCTGACGCTGCCCAACCTGTTGCGGGCCCGAGCCGACGCGATCCAGAGTCGAGGCACCGCGAAGAACGGCAAGAGCGTCATCTTGCTATGGATGGCCGGCGGACCGAGCCACATCGATACCTGGGACCCAAAGCCCGAGCGGCCTCCGGAGAATCGGGGTCCGTTTGCGACCATCCCCACTCGGCTCCCCGGCGTGCGGATTTGCGAGCACTTGCCCAAGCAGGCGGCCCTCCTCGACCACTTCACGATCATTCGCTCCGTCGACGCGCGCAACAGCAACCACGAACCGAACCGGGTCTTTCAGACCGCCAAACTCGACGCCGAGCCGCGCGTCAACCGCGACGGCGACAAGTATCCCGCGATCGCCTCCCTCATTGCCAAGCTCCGCGGCGCGAATCATCCGGCCATGCCCCCGTACGTGGCCTTTATGAAAGCGGCGTCACACATCGGCTGGGGAGGCTGGCTCGGCAAGCAGTACGATCCGTTCCTCGCGAATGATGCCGCTCCCCTGCCCGTCTACACCGACGTCGGCCAAGACACGGGCCGGGTTCGGGGCGGCAACGTGTTCCGCCTGCCGCGGTCGCTGAGTGCCGACCGCATTCACTGCCGTCGGGATCTGCTGCGGAGCTTCGATCGGCTGCGGGCGGGAGCTGACGCAGACGGTTCGATGAGCGCCCTCGATTCCTATCAACAGCAGGCGGCCGACCTCTTACTCGGTCGACGCATGCAGCGCGCGCTCGATATTTCCCGCGAGCCGGAATCAATTCGCGACCGCTACGGCAAGCACCTTTGGTGTCAGCAGGCTTTGCTGGCGCGGCGACTGGTCCAGGCGGGCGCGGCGTTCGTGACGCTCGACCTGAGCTATCACGGCTCGTCGGGCACGTGGGATACGCACGGTGACAACATCCCCCCGTATGGCGGCATTCTCAAAGGTCTGGGTCCGCTGCTGCCGCTGTTTGACCACCTGATCACGACCTTGATCCTCGACCTGAAAGAGCACGGGCTCTTGGACGACGTGCTGGTCATCGCGATGGGCGAATTCGGTCGCACGCCAATCCTTGGCACGCAAGACAGCACCGACGGACGAAACCATTGGCCGGTCTGCATGTCCCTGGCGATGGCGGGCGGAGGCTTCCGACACGGCCAGGTGATCGGCTCGACCGAAGCCGACGGCGGGCAGATTAAGGACCGCCCGGTCACACCCGGCGACCTGGCCGCGACCATCTATCAGCACATGGGAGTGCCGCTCAACGCGACCTATCAGGATCCGCGCGGCCGCCCGAGGATGATTGTCGACAGCGGCGCCCCTATCCGGGAGCTGATGTGAGCGCACTGATATACGCACTCAGCGCTTCTTCGGCGCGAGCTGTTTCGAGCAGTCCCGAAAACGGTGCCGCAGCGCCGCCGCATCTTCGCGATAGATCTTCTGGGCTAATCCCAGGCAGTGGGTCTGCAGCTCCTTGCGCCATTCGTCGATCAGGGCGAGCACCCGCTCGTTGACGTCCGGCAGGCCGCCCGCGACACACGCGGCAACCTCCACGCGGAGCATCCCCAGGTCGTGATCGTCGCCCAGCTTCTCCTCGAGTTCGTGGAGTTGCTCGGCGAGTCGCACCAGGTCAGGCGAACCGACTCGCTGCAACAGTTGCACCTGATGATAGAGGTATTTGGCCTGCTTGCGGCACTCGTGCAAAGTCTCTGAAGTCGTTTCCTTTTCGGCCTCGTCCAAAGCCTTGGAGCCGGCCTTGCAGGAACGACGAAGCCCGCGGCGGACTGCGCGACGACCATCACCGGGTAATGGCCACTCCGTCGCCCGGCTCCGCCCCCGTTCGATCGCTTCCCGCAAATCGTCCATCGCTTCCACATTGCGGGCCAGCCGATCGTGGATATCGCGTTGCCGCGCCTTGAGAAATCGCGACAATGCGTCGAAAGCGGCTGGCGGGACGTCGCCGTCGCGTCGTCGCAATTTTTCGACCGCATCAACCAAGACGCGGGCATTGCGGACCTCGGAAAATGCGGCGGCCGCGTCTCGCAGCGACTCGTTCTCTTTCCGGTAGAGTCCAGCTCCCAACTCGCCGCGAACCAGCCGCAACACGGCCCGCACGCGTTTGAACCGCTTGCGCACGTTGTGGATGGCTTCGTCGGCCGTGGCCCCCAGACGACACAAATCCCGCAAGGCTTTATCCAATTGGCGACTAACGATTCGTCCAAGGTCCGCTTGAAACGGCTTACCTTGCCGAAACGCAAACGCGCCTCCCTTCGCCTTCGAACTGGATTTCCTCGTAGCGGCTGTGGGGCGTGGCGTCGGCACGCTCAGTTCCGGGATGGTTCGGCGCGACTGAGACAGCGCCTTCGGGCGGCCTCGACTCTGGCCTTTCGAAGGCTGGCCGGCGCGCTGCGACCGTTTGCGTTCCGCATCGAGCGATTCCAACGTGAGCTGCCCGTCTCGCAGGCCGAGATCAGAGTTTTTCTGCTGGGGCTGTTTCCCGGTCTCGCTCGGGTTCACATCATTGCGATTCGACTCGGTGCCGCTCACGTGAATACCTCCTTCTGCGCTCGCCACAGTCAGCGAGCGGGCCGAATCCTTGGAACGGCCGCTGCCCACATCGAAGCAAACAGAATACCGAGACGCTCGGGCGGTCTGAGCGACCGAATGGGAAAGTCGGGAGCCCGGGGGCACAGCTTTTGCCCCCTTGTGCCACGGGCTGCGAGGATTTAACCGCGCAAAATCAGGAGCGAAGTCATGTCGGGCGAACTGTCGGGAAAGAAAGTCGCCATCCTGGCGGCGAACGGATTTGAGCAAGTCGAGTTGACCGAGCCCAAACGAGCGCTGGAGGAAGCCGGCGCCACGGCCTCCATCGTTTCGCCGGAATCCGGCAAGGTCAAGGGTTGGAAGCTGACAAATTGGGGGGACGAGTTGCCGGTCGACGTACCGCTCGAAGAGGCCAAGGCCGATGACTTCGACGCGCTCGTCCTGCCGGGCGGAGTGATGAACCCGGACAAGCTGCGCCGCAACGAATGGGCCCTGCAATTCGTCCGGGCGTTTTTCGAGGCGGGCAAGCCGATCGCCGCCATCTGTCACGGCCCCTGGACCCTGATCGATGCCGGTGTGGTCGACGGGCGAACGATGACCTCGTACGCGTCGATCCAAACTGATCTCAAAAACGCCGGCGCGAATTGGGTCGACAAGGAGGTCGTGGTCGACAATGGGCTCGTCACCAGCCGCTGCCCGGACGATCTGCCGGCATTCAACCGCAAAATGATCGAGGAAATCGCCGAGGGCGTACACGCCCGGACCTAGCGCGGCCCGTCTTCCGACCGACCGCACGAAGGAACCGCGCTTCAGACGCAGGTCAGAAATCTCTCACCCGATCGACCGCCCGAAGTGACGATTAGGTAACCCGCGTCGCTTGCGATGCGCCAACTCGTCGTCGAGAATGTGGATACGCACATTTCCGGCCTACGGATAGGCTGGCCTCTCTCTCACCTCTCGCCTCGATCGTCCGGTTTTCTCATGCGCAAACGTTGGTTGATAATTGCGGCCGTTGTTGCCGCCCTGGTCGTCGTTGCGGGTCTCGGAACGGGTTATTGGGCTTGGAACCTGCTCGCGGGCAGCCTACCGCAAGTCGACGGCGAGTATCGCACGCCGGGCTTGGCGCACGACGTGAAGATCGAGCGCGACGGCCTGGGCATTCCCACGATTCGTGCCGCCAATCGCAAGGACTTGGCGTTTGCCACCGGCTTTGCCCACGGCCAGGATCGCTTCTTCCAAATGGATTTGCTGCGGCGGAACTCGGCCGGCGAACTCGCGGAACTGGTCGGTTCGGCCGCGCTGCCGGTCGATCGCCGGGTCCGCGTGCACCGCTTCCGCAACGTGGCCCAGCGGATTCTGACCACCGGCGACCCGGCCGAAACAACGGTCCTGGAATCGTACACGGCCGGAGTAAATGCCGGACTGGCGTCGCTGCGCTCCAAGCCGTTCGAGTACTACCTCTTGGGAGTCGAGCCGGCGCCGTGGAAGACGGAAGACTCCGCGCTCGTCATGTTCTCGATGTTTCTCGACCTGCAAGGTGACACCTTTGACGCCGAGACGACGCTCGGGCTGATGCACGACGTGTTGCCCGGGCCGCTGTTCGATTTTCTAGCGCCGCGCGGCACGGAATGGGACGCGCCCATGCTGGGCGAGCCGTTTCAAACTCCTCCCATGCCGCCGGCGACCGTCTTTGACACGCGCAAGGCCAACCTCGTTGCGCTGTCCGATCTCGCACCGCTCAACCAGCCGCCCGGCGATCCGCCCTTCCATTACGGCAGCAACAACTGGGCGATCTCCGCCAAGCGAACGGCCGACGGGCGAGCGATTGTCGCGAACGATATGCACCTGGGCATCCGCGTGCCGCACATCTGGTATCGCGCGTCATTCGTCTGGCCCGAGGCGGAGGGATCAAAGAGTGATCAGCGAATTACTGGGCTTACGCTGCCGGGCACGCCGGCGATGGTTGTGGGCAGCAACGGACACATCGCCTGGGGCTTCACCAACACCCAAGCGGACTGGGCCGACGTCGTACTGGTCGACGTCGATGCGCACGATAAAGAGTTGTATCTCACGCCGAAGGGCCCGCAAAAGTTCGAGCATCACGCCGAGACGATCAAGGTCAAGAACGAGCCGGACACCACGCTTGACGTCGTCGAGACGATTTGGGGCCCCGTCATCGATCATGACAGTAAGGACCGTCCTCGTGTCTGGCGCTGGGTGGCGCACGACACCGAGGGCGTGAACATGGGCCTCCTGAAAGTCGAATCGGCCCGCACACTCGAAGACTCACTCCGTCTGGCCAACCTGGCCGGCGCGCCCGGACAGAATTTCGTCGTCGCGGACGACAAGGGGCGCATCGGCTGGACGGTGATGGGCCGGCTGCCGCGTCGCATCGGCTTCGACGGCCGGCTCCCCAGTTCGTGGGCGGACGGAAAGCACCGCTGGGACGGCTATCTCAAGCCGGAAGAATATCCGCGGATCATCGATCCCGCCGATGGACGCATCTGGACGGCCAACGCCCGCGTCGTCAGCGGCGATCAGCTGGCTCGCCTGGGTGACGGTATGTACGACCTGGGCGCTCGCGCCGGGCAAATCCGCGACGACCTGCGGAAGCTCGACAAGGCCAACGAAGCCGACATGCTGAAGATCCAGCTCGACGATCGGGCCGTTTTTCTAGAGCGCTGGCGGAAACTCTTGTTAGATACGCTCGACTCTGACGCTGTCGCGGCCGATCCGCGTCGTGCCGAACTGAAAGCGGATGTCGAAAACTGGGGAGGCCGCGCGTCGATCAATTCGGTGGGCTTCCGGGCCGTGCGACAGTTTCGCCTGGTGCTCCTGAATCAGCTAACCGACGTCCTCGTCGCGCCGTGCAAGAAAATCAACCCGAAGTTTTCGATCGCCGGCCTCGACCGCACGGAGGGACCGGTCTGGCAGCTCCTCTCGAAACGGCCCCCCTATCTGATCGATCCGCGCTTCAAGAACTGGAAAGAGCTGCTCCTCTCCGCGGCGGACGGCATCGTGCACGATGCCACGAAAGCCGGCGCGCCGCTGGGCAACTACACCTGGGGCCGCTACAACACCACGCGGATCGCTCATCCGCTGACGATGGCCGTGCCGTCGCTGGGCCGCTGGCTCGATATGCCGTCGCAGGAGCTACCCGGCGACTGGGACAACATGCCGCGAATCCAAACGCCGGACCACGGGGCTTCCGAGCGGCTAGCCGTCTCGCCCGGCCACGAGAGCGACGGCTATCTCCACATGCCCTGCGGCCAATCGGGACATCCGCTCTCGCCCCATTTCAGTGACCAGCACGCCGCGTGGGCCGAGGGTAAAGCGACTCCCTTTATGCCGGGTCCGACCGAGAACACGCTGCTCTTGAAGCCGGCCGCGTAGGGCAGAGTCCACCACGGGCATCACCGACGCGTTCGCAATTGAGACATGCTTCAAACGTCGCACGCGTGCACGGCCTGTCGCAATCCGTCGAGGGGCGCCCGGGTCGGAATAAACTCCTGCCCGACGTAGCCCGTGTAGCCAAGATCCAAGAGTTTTTTGATCACGGGCGGATATAGGATCTCCTGGTTTTCATCCAGTTCGCCGCGGCCGGGGTTTCCAGCCGTATGGACGTGTCCCAGGATGTCCTTCGTCTGGTCGAGGCGCCGAATCAGATCGCCGTGCATGATCTGCACATGGTAGATGTCAAACAGCAGCTTCACTCGCGGCGACCTAACGCGACGGATGATTTCGGCCACGCGGTCGAGATCGTCTCCCTGATAGCCGGGGTGCCCCTTCATCGGATGCGAGTGGTCGCGACTATTGAGGTGCTCGATGCAAATGTTGACCTTCTTCCGCTCGGCGTGGCCGACGATTTCCTTTAGTCCGGCAACGCAGCTTTCGATCCCCTCCTCGAGCGAAATCTCGCCGCTGTTGGGATCTTCCGGATTTCGCCACTTGTAGCCGACGAAGCCGATCACGCTGGGAACGTTCGCCTCCGCGCAGGCATCGATCGTTTCCCGCGTCCGGGTCAGCAGCTCCGCCCGATAGGCCGAATTGTTAAATCCTCGTTTGAAGGGCGCACCCGGCATACCGTTGGGAGCAATCGCGCACGTGAGCCCGTGGCGGCGCAACACCGGCCAGGTTGACGGTTCGCACAGCTCCACGGAGACGCAGCCCAATTGGCGGGCAACCTGGCACGTCCGCTCAATGTCCCACTTCTCGCCGGCCGTGTTGAAGCACCAGAACACAATCGATTGCTTGATGCGACCACGAAGCGGCGTATCCTCACCGCCGCCGCCAGACGCGAGCGCCAAACCGGGAATCGCGGAGGCGGCCGCGGCGATGGTCCCCTGCAACAACTGACGACGTCCCATTCCGGTTTCCGGTCGATCTGCTGTGGGCACCATGCGCGCGTCTCCTGGCGTGAAAAGAATGGATTACTTTGCGGGGGCGGTCGTCGACGGAACGGCCTCGAAGGCGAGCAACCCGCCGTTGGCAATGTCTTGATGCGTGATCCAAGTCCGGTCGACGACTTTGCCGTTCACACGAACGCGTTCCGCCGCTGGTGTTGCGGAAGGTGCTGGGGAGTTCGCCGTAATGATCAGCCGACGATCCCCTGACTGAATCTCCGCCCGCTTCCACAGCGGGGTTACCAACTCGGAGCGCTCGGACCCGGCGGTCGGAAAAATACCGAGCGAACTCAGCACATACCAGGCGGAGATTGTTCCTCCGTCGTCGTTGCCGTCGAGTCCGTTTTCTTCGTCACCATATTTGTGCTCGAGAATCCAGTGGACCCATTTGCGGGTCAAATCGGGCCGGCCGGCTGAATTGAACAAGTACACGGAATAGATGTCGGGTTGATTCCCGTGCCAGTAGTAGGCGTTGGGCGCCACGCTGACCTCAGGGGCCGAATGGGCAAAGAACTCCTCGAGCTCGCTGACGAAATACGGCTTGCTCTTGAAGAGTCCGACGAGAGCCGGGCCGTCGAACGGCACGCCCCACCGCCATTGCAGGGCGCTCCCCTCGACGTAGGCGTGCGTGTATTTGCCGCCGCGGTCGAAATAGGTCAGCAACAACGGTCGGAAATCCTCGTCGAATTTTCCGTGCGAATCCCGCGGCTGGAAGTACTGCGTGGCCGGGTTCCAGAGCTGCCGATACGAGAGGGCGTGCTTCGCAAAAAGGGCTGCGTCGTCGGTGTGCCCCAGCGCGGCGGCGAGTCGGGCGATGGAATGGTCGGCATACGAGTACTCGAGCGTCCGCGCGACGGACTGCTTCATCAAGTCCGACGGGCAGTAGCCGAATTTAAGATAGTCCTCGATCCCCGCCCGACCAGAAAACCGCGAGTTCTGCGTCGGCCCCAAGGCCGCTTTCCGCATCGCCTGGTAGGCGGCCTCGACGTCGAAATCGCGGATCCCCCTGAGATAAGTGTCGGTCAGCATGATGTCGGCCGGCGTCCCGAACATCGAGTTTGAGTAGCCGTTTCCGGACGGCCAGCGTGGCAAGTAGCCCCCCTGCTTCGACATCTCGACGAGCGAGACGGCCATGTCTCGCTGCTCGCGGGGCGCGATCAAGCACAAGAGCGGATGCACCGTGCGGAACGTATCCCACAGCGACATGTCGGTGTAATAAGTAAAGCCCTCGGCACGGTGGGTGCGCCCGTCGAAACCGAGATAGTCGCCGTTGACGTCGCTAAAGATGGTCGGCATCTGCAACGCGTGGTAGAGGGCCGTGTAGAACAGGACTTTCTGTCGGGCCGTGCCCCCTTCCACACGGATGCGGCCGAGCATTTCTTCCCATTGGCGAATGCCGTTCGCCAACACCTGGTCGAAGTTCAAGTTGCCGGCTTCGCGCTCCAGATTCTCCCTGGCGTTAGCGAGGCTGACGTACGAAATGGCCAGCTTGAGTTCGACCGTCGGCGGGGAACCGTCCTTCTCGAACATCAGGTCCGCACCGACATCGTCGCCCGCCGCGCTCGTTTGCCCCGTTTGTGACGAGCCGTCCTTCCAGACCCCGAACGTCGTGAACCGCCGGTTGGCTCGGGCCACGAAATAAACGGTGATGCCGCCGTAGCGGCTCGAAAATGTGCCGAAGGTGTGAGCCGAGCCTTCCACTTCGTTCGCAGCCGGCCGCACGCGCACGGACCCCTGCTTACTCTTGCCGCGGCCGAGGACGCTCGAGACGTGCAGAAGCAGATGCGGAGCGTCGCCGCGAGTGAATTGGTAGCGATGGACGCCCACGCGTCGTGTGGCGGTCAACTCGGCTCGCAGCCCGCGCTCCGGGAGAGTGACGCGGTAATAAGCGGGAAAGGCTTTTTCGTTCTGGTGGGAGTACTTGGCGTTCAAACCCTGTCGCATCGCGTCGGCCGAGTCGCCTGCCGCAAGCGGAATGACCAAGAAGTTTCCGCCGTCGGTCGCGCCAGTCCCGGCCAATCGCGTGTGGCTGAAGCCGAGAAGCTTCGGATCGCGATAGTAGTAGCCTGATGTATTCGTCGCCCGGCGGCCGGAGCTGGAGACCGTATCGGGACTCAACCGCACCATTCCAAAGGGGACCGTCGCGCCGGGAAACTCGTTCCCGCAGAGATACGAAACGCCGCCGGTCCCCACGAATGGATTCACCTGCCGGCCGAGTTCGCCGGCTTGAACCGGCTGGGACGTAGGCGACGGTTCGGCTCCGCGTGCGAACATCAGCGGAACGAACGTCGCGACTGCGACAACAACGCACCAGAGGATCGGTCTGACTCGCTGATAAAGAGGTGCGCGATCGGTTGGCAGAAGTCGAGAGCCGAACATACGGATCAGGCGCTCCAACGGGCGAGTTGATTGGTGCGGAGGGCCCGATTCGCCAGATGTGCGGCCGCCGCGCTCTTGACCCCCTCGGCAACCGGCGCCCGTGGCTGTTTCCGTTCACGGAGGCATTCGATCCAGTTGGCCAGGTGGAGCACTTCCCCGGGAACTTCCAGATAGAAATCCTGCCCTCGCGCGTGCGGTCCCAGAATCATCTGCATTTCGGATTCTGGCAGAGGAAGCTTTTTCTTGCGCTCGGGATAGATCTCGTAGCGGCCCCGATCGAGATAGAGCGTGGCATTCGTGCCCATGAATTCGAGCATCGCGCCGTTGCGGGCGTTGGAAAATGTCCCCTCGAAGTAGACCTGGACGCCTCGCCCGGGGTAGCGGAGCACGGTCTGCACCGTGTCGGGAGTCTGCCAGAGATCACCTTTCATGAAGCTCGAGCCTAGGCTGACGGCCTCCTCCGCGTGGTCCAGGCCCAGGAACCAGTGGGCGACATCGATGTAATGCACCATCAGATCGGTAAAGATTCCCCCGCCGAAATCCCAGAACCAGCGCCAATTGCGGAAGCGATATTCGTCGAACGGTTGATCGCGAGCGGTCCCCAAAAATCGCTTCCAATCGACCGACTTGGGATCGATGCCGTAACTCCCCTTCGGCCCGCGATCGGCATTGCGATTCCAAGTGAGATGCACTTTGCAGATTTCGCCGAGCGCTCCGCCGCGAATAATGTCGTAGGCTTTTAGAAACTGCGGCATGCTCCGCTGCTGCATCCCGACCTGAACCACCAGCTCGGGATGCTTCGCCTGTGCCGCGATCACCGCCTCCCCCTCCTCGATCCGATGGGTTAACGGCTTTTCGCAATAAACGTGCTTGCCCGCCGCCAGCGCATCGATCACCAGCGGGACGTGCCAATGGTCGGGCGTGCCGATGATCACCGCGTCGACGTCCGCACGATCGACCAGCTGGCGATGATCCTTGGTGGCGAACGCGCCGGGAGCCGCCAGGGCGCGGCCTCTGTTCAGGCTGGTGTCCCAGACATCGCAAACGGCGACGATCTTGGTCCCGGCAATCTGCTTGAGAGCACTCATCAGCTGCCGGCAGCGTCCGCCCGTGCCAATGCAACCAACACGGACCGTCTCGTTGGCGGGGTAGCCGAGGGCGCGAGCAGAGTAGCCAGCCGTCATGAGTGCGGCCGTGCCGGCCCCCATACGTCCCAGAAAGTCGCGTCTTGGATGCTCAATGGTCATGACAACAATCTTCGGCCACGAAAATCGCACAAAAGCGAGCGCTCGATCGATCGTAGCCGCGACCGTTCGCAAATGCGACGGCGACGGCCTGAGAGACTGCGACAGCCGATCCGCCCTCTCGACCGATCACCTTGCCGAGCCCGGGTGTTCACAGAGCGGTGTTCACAGGGGGATACTACAGCGATGCCCGTCGAGAACCGGCACAGCGCGAGCAAGCTTCATTTGTTCGAGCCCCGCGGCAGCGAGTTTGCACCGTGAAAATGTCGCTCCACTCCATCAATACCCGAGTGAGCTACCTCACCGTGCTACCAGCGACGACATAGAAATAGTTGACGATTGCTCACTTGCCGGAAGATAGGCATCCACTTATTTTTTCTTCCAACAAGCGGGCCTCGCGGCACCGGGGCGTCTCACCGTTGATTAGTGAATGCATAAAATCGAAAAAGCAGCGGCAAACAAGGGATCTCGACGTTGCCGGTCGCGTTAACGATTGTTAACGTGCGATAGTCGAGAAAAACCATCTCATTTTCTCTGTAAGGCAAACGCAAATGGCTAAGAAGGCAAACGGATTCAATCTGTCGGAGACAATTCGGGACTATCGAAAGTCCCATCGCGCGGCATCGGCTCGAGACGCAATGGAAGCCATCAAAAAGAGCCACCCCGATCAAAAGATTAACGACGGCACTTTCAAGAGCACCTTCTATAAGCTGGTCGGCAACGGACGAAAGCACTCCGTGCGCCGCGCCAAGCCGATGCGGGGCCGCGGCCGTGGCGGCGACGTCTCCAGCGAAGTGATGCGGGCTGGCCTCACGTTCATTCGCCTGGCCGGCAGCGTCGAAGAGGCCCGGCAACATTTGGCCGGTCTCAAGGACCTGATTGAAACGGCCAAGTCGGTCGAGTGATCGGTGGTCCGAGGCGCGAGCACACGCTAGCCACTCTGCGGGCCGCTAGCGACTCAAAAGCTCGTTTCCGGCTGGCACGGCCGATGCGGATATTGATTCGCGGCCTATTAACGACTGCGCTGTCTCGATTGCGCTCGATTGCGTGCGACGGGCCGCCGAATTGGCCCGTAACGTTCACGCGAGCCATCGGCAGTGCGGGTCGCAGCGGATCTTGCGCGCTTTTTCTCGCAGGTCTCATCTTCTTGTTGGGACTTGAGAGAATTGCGCAAAGCCGTTGCCGATTAGGTAAGGAGCTTGGGCGCCTGAAAGGGTAGATCCGTCTGGCGACTTTGCGGGCACAGTCAGCGTCTGGAAAGTCTCCAACCATGATTCGCGGTCCGGCGATCAAGAAGCGTGCGATCCGCCTGTCGAACGACCTGGCGACGCCTTTCTATCGACTCTTCTGGGGTCGCCATATCCACCACGGATTGTGGAACGCGACGGAGAGTCCGGCTGATGCCCAGTCGAACCTGATGGAAGCCGTAATCCGCGAGGCGCATATCCGCGGCGGCGAGCGGGTGCTCGACATCGGTTGCGGCATCGGTGCGTCCGCCGTGCATCTCGCCCGAGAATGTGGCTGCCGGGTTACGGGCGTCACGATCAGTCGCGTCCAACAGCAATGGGCAACGCTGGCTGCCCTGTTCTCCGGAGTCGGGCCGCAGACTCGTTTCCTGGCGGCTGACGCCGAAACCGTCGAGCTTCCGCAGGGCGGGTTTGACCTGATCTGGATCATCGAGTGCACTGAGTACCTGTTCGATAAGGCTGCGTTCGTTCATCGCTTGGGAGAATGGCTACGGCCCGGCGGACGCGCCGTGATCTGCGTCTGGGCGACCGGCGACGGCCCGCTTAGCGAAGAGGCAGAGCGCCACGTCTATGACGTCTGTGCCGGCTTCGGCTACCCGTCGCTGGCCAGCGGCGAGGAGTATCGTCGCTGGTTCCTCGAGGCCGGCCTCGAAATCGACCACTGCAGCGACTGGACGTCAAAAGTCAGCCGGACGTGGGAGATCTCGTGGCACGACGCGCAGCATTCGCGCGTGCACTGGTTCGCGCGGCTCATCGGTCGCCAACGATTCACCTTCTGGGATCATTACCTGGCCATCCTGACCGCTTACCGAACGGGTGCCATGAAATACGAATGCTGGACGCTGTCCAAGCCCATCGCTCCCAGCCCAGCTCGAGATTCGCAGACACAACCCCCTCCCGTGACCAATTGAGCCACCGCTCGCGCCGATTCGCTGAGTCAGTCGTCCGTGGCCGTCCTCTTCCAAACGACCCAGCGCCGTGCTGTGTTTCCCGGATTTGAGGGTTAGAGCGAACTCGCCGGCGCCTTTGTCCGTGCGGGGCGGTCAAACTTTGGCGCTGTTTTTGCGGTTGCCGCTCTGCAACGTGTCGATCAGAACGGCGCACTCCCCCGCCGTCACGAACGGCATTCCGCCTTTGAGCAAATTCTGCGCGAATCGATGTGAAAAAACTGGAGAAGATGGTAGGTTTACACACGACCTTGCGGGCAGCGCGCCGGCGCCACGAGCCGCTAGCTTTGACGAGCCCCCTTGAGACTCTGCTGACCGCAATTCCGGTCTAGGGACCGCGTCCTGGCATCCTAAGGAAGCTGACTCAATGCAGACCCTGAATAGCACCCCGAGTCTTTCGACGGCCAAAAGCGAGCAAGTGCTTCAGCGAGGCAAGCAATCGATCGCCGGTGGCGATAGCAGCACGATGCGCGTGCTCCCGTATCACCTGCCGCTGGTGGCCGCCCGTGGCCAGGGATCGCGAGTCTGGGACGTCGACGGCAACGAATACATTGACCTGAACATGGCCTACGGACCGCTGGTTTTGGGCCACTGCCCCGAGCCCGTCATCCGCGCCGTGACCGATCAAATCACGAACCGCGGCAGCCAACTGGGCTTTCCCACCGAAGTCACGATCCGCGTCGCCGAGAAGATCAAAAAACTCTTCCCGAGCATGGAGCTGATGCGGTTTGCCAACTCGGGGACCGAAGCCTGCGTGTCGGCCGCCCGCCTGGCGCGGGCCTGGACCGGCCGCCCGAAGCTGATTCAATTCGAGGGACACTACCACGGCTGGAGCGACACGCTCTTCAACCGTTATCACGCACCGCTGGAAGATCTGCCCACCGGACCCTACGGCCCGTCGATTCCGGGAACGCAGGGCATGAATGGCGGGCCGCGCGAGAACCTGGTCGTCCGCTGGAACGACGTCGACGGCCTCGAACAGTGCCTCGAAGATCATCGCGGCGAAATCGCGGGCGTGATCATGGAGCCCGTGATGGGTAACGCGGGAACCATCCCGCCGCAGCCCGGCTATCTGGAGGCGGTCCGCGCTCTGACGAAGGACCACGAGGCGCTCCTGATCTTCGACGAAGTGATCACCGGTATGCGTGTGGCCGCGGGCGGCGCCCAGGAGCTGTACGACATTCAGCCGGACGTCACCGTCATCTCCAAGGGGCTGGGCGGCGGCTATCCGGTCGCGGCGTTCGGTGCCTCGAAAGAGATCATGCAACTCATCGTGGACGGCAAGATGTTCCACGGCGGAGTTTATTCGGGCAACGCCGTCGTCATGTCGGCCTCGGAAGTCGTGCTGGACGAGATTATCGCCCATCACCGCGAGTTCTACGACAAGCTCAACCAGTTCGGGAACGAGCTGACCTCGGGGATGTCGCGAATTCTGTCCAGCGCGGGCATTCCGCACCTGACGCAGCACGTCGGCCCGATGATTTCGATCTTCCTGACCGACGGGCAGGTCGATTCGCTGAACAACTATCGGGAAGTCCGCCAGCACTGCGACTTCGCCAAGTACATCCGCCTGCAGCATCTGATGCAGCGTGCGGGCGTCTATTTCCACCCGAACCAATTCGAGCCGCTGTTTCTTTGCGTCGCGCATTCCAGCGAAGACCTGGCTATCGTATTGGAGAGGTTCGAGCAGGCCGTCGCCGCGCTGCGAGCGTAACGAGGGAAACTGCCGCGTTTGTCGACATCCCCTTTCGACATGAACTGACGAACTGCCCGGCGGTCCCGAAACAGCCGCACCGATTTCAGGGGCCATGCGCCCGGCCGACTGCTCGGAGCGATCGGTCGACTCGCTTTGCCCTTTGACTCGAGCCCAGGATCTCAATCTCCGCGCTCGAGTGAGATGTCGCCGATCCATGGAAGTCGAACTGCAAGAGGATGGAGTCGCCTTGGCGGCGGCACAGACCCCCAAACCTCGCACTTTCGAGGCGTGGTTGGGCCAAGCGGGGAACCCCACTCCACTTCCGCGAACGGACCATCGCCTTCCCGTGCTGGTGGTCGGAGCGGGGCCGGCCGGGCTGGCCGCGATGGCAGCCTTGCAGCAGGCGGGCGTCGAGTTCGAGGGACTGGAATTCCACAGCCAGGTCGGCGGAATCTGGGACCAGTCGAATCCGCTCAGTAGCGTCTACGACAGCCTGACGACCAACACGACCCGCTACACGATGCACCTCGGCTCGGCCATGCCGAGCAGTTGGCCCGACTACCCGCATCATCGGCAGGCACACGGCTATCTGGAGCGGTTCGCCGAAGAGTCCGGCATCCTGCCGCGCATTCGATTCCTGACGTCCTTCGAAGGCGCCAGACAGTCGGACCACCACACGTGGATTGCCGCTCTGCGGTCGGTTGGCGAACACCAGAGCCATGCCCGGGAGTATCGCGCGATCCTGATCGCGACCGGCATGCACAACAAGAAGAACCGGATCTATCCCGAGCCACTCCGCTCACAAGCCGTCGCAAGCGGCCTCGATGTCATTCATGCGAGTGAGTACCGCAATCCTGCCGGATATGTCGGTAAGCGAGTGCTGGTGGTGGGCCTCGGCGTCTCGGGGACTGATATCGCCAGCGAGATCAGCCGCGTCGCCTCCCGCACGATGCTCTCCTTCCGCTCGGTGCCGTGGATCGTGCCGCTGAACCTCTTCGGTCGACCGGGAGACCTCGCCGCGCTCAGCAGCACCTCGCGGCTTCCGTTCCGGGTGCAGCGCGACTTCTTCCGCATGGTCCGCGCGATGACGGTCGGCGACCCTCGCCGTCTGGGCTTGCCCTTGCCGACGGACGGCCTCTGGGACCGCTTCGCTCTTTCCGATCGCGGGATTGTGGAAGCGCTCAGGACCAAACGAGTCGTGGCCTACCAGAACGCAATCGCGATCGAGAATGGCGTCGCGCAGTTTGACGACGGCCATTCCGAACCGATCGACGCGGTCGTATTTGCCACGGGCTACGAACGAAAATACCCGCTTTGGGATGCGACCACTCCGCGGGGAAAAACTCTCTCGGAAACACTCCCGTTCTTGATCTTTGACTCGACTGATCCATCGCGAGCCTGTCTTTCCGAGGCGATTTCTCCCTGCGGATGCTGGCCCATCTTTCGCGAACAGGGACGCGCGATCGCCGCATTTTTTGCCGCCGAACAGGCCGACGCAACGAGCGTGTTGGATTTCAACGCTCGACGATCGTTGCCCTCCCCGGACGTCAAACGGAACTGGTACAAAAACGCCGACGGCTTTCACGTCAATGCCGGCGCTTATCTCCAGACACTGCAAAAGCTGACGGCGTGGCTCTCCGCGTCGCGCCGCACGGTCAGCGCCCTTCGTGCCTCATCGTCGCCGGTCGTCGCCGCTCAAGAAGGAGATCTCTCCGGACACTCATGATCGAAATACGGACCTTTGACGGCGATCCGGAGGAGTTGGCCGTATTTTGCACGAACGTCTGGAGGACTCGTTACCAGGGGCACATGCCCGTTTGGTTGTGGACCGGCCCATTTTTCGAATGGGAGCTCTTCTCGGACCAACCGGGGGCACGTGACTTTCTGGTCGCCGCCTACGACGGCACTCGACTTGTGGGTGCCCATCCGGCTAAGCCCGTTCACTATCACTGGCAAGGCGAAACCGTTTTCGGCACGGCCGGTGCGTATTTCTCCGTCGATCCGGCGTACCAGGACCAGGCCGTTTCGTTGAAGTTGGTGCTGGAACAGCGCCGGCGGCATCGCGAGCGCGGTGCGAAATTCGACATGGGCTACCTGATCATGGGCGCCCAAGCCGCGATGGGCAAAGAATTCTGGCTGCGACTGAAGACGATGCAAGTCGTCTCCAAGCTCAGCATCTGGACCCGCATGATCGACCATCGAGCGCTCACCGAGTTTTCCATTTCGGCCCGCGATCGCTGGGGCAGTAAGCTGATGGGACTTATGCAAGGTCGGCCTAAGCCGCCGGCGGATCCGTCTTCCATTCGTCCCTACCGCAATGCCGATCTTCACGACTGCCTGGAGTTGTCTCGTGAGCTCAGCCAAGCGGCCGACTTCGGCATCGTGTGGGATGAAGTCTCACTTGCCAGACAACTGGCATTTCCAAATGTGCCTCGGACGCTCGTCCTCGAACGAGAGGGACGCGTGCGCGGCTTCGTCAACTTCTCGAAGCAACCGTTCTGGGGTCGCCGCGAGATCCTGGTCGGAATGATCGATCTGTTATGCGTTCAGCAGCTCAACGCCCGGCAGACGCGCGACCTGTTGAGAGCCGCGTTGGTCGAAATCGCGGAAGCCGGCTGCCACGTGGCCACCTTGCTGGGCGGGCGAGGGGTGCCCATTGGCTCTCTGCTGCGGACCGGCTTTATCGAGGAGCTGCCATCCGATTATCTTTACGTCGCGCAAGCGATGACGCCGGATGCGCCCACGCTCAAGACCAAGCGTGTTCACTCCATCATGCGGTAGTCGCCTTTAGCGGCATCGCCGGTTTCCAAATCCAAAGTGGATTCAGGGCCAAGCCTCTGCATGCTCTTCCAACCGCGGATGGTCGCTCGGACGATTAAGATACTGGGGAGACAAAGAACCAACGCGAACATGAAGCTCGCAATCGCAGCAATTAACGGCAATGAGAGACCGTCGGGCTTGTACAAGAGGGACAGCCACGGATGCGAAGCGGAGAAATACGCAATCGACTCTTCGCCGACACGCACATTTTCGTAGCGTTTGTCTTTCCAGTTTCGCCTGCTCGTCCCTTTGTAAGAGTGGTCGTTCACGCGGTAAGTGTAGGCGACTTGATTGTGCCCCGACCACAGCTCGCTGGTAACAACTGCGGTCCCGGTCCGACCATCTCGAAGGAGCCAGTACGTGGTCCAGGAATCGTGCACGGCCGCGAGAAACCACCATCCCGACACGCCCAAAGAGGCCAAATACATAATCAAGACGAGCGAGACGAGTAGATAGGTGTTACGCATAACGGCTCACGTCAACTCGCTGATCGGACTACCCTGATACACCTGGTGTGGTCGGTCGGCTTCATCGCGCCAGGCCACGGTCTCCGGCAAACCGAGCGACTGGTAGATGGTGGCAGCCAGGTTTTCAGGCGTCTTGGGGCTGCTGGCCGGGAAGCCGCCGATCTTGTCCGAGGAGCCGACGACCGCCCCGCCCCGCACTCCACCTCCGGCAAAGAACACTGTCTGCACCGCGCCCCAGTGATCGCGTCCCGGTAGCTTGTAGAACTGCGGCAAGTGACTGATGCGAGGCGTGCGTCCGAATTCTCCGGCCATCACGATCAGAGTCGAGTCGAGCAGGCCGCGCTCGTGGAGATCGTCCAACAGCGCCGAGACCGCTTGGTCGGTCGGCGGAAAGAGCTTGTCGCGCAGATGCGGGAACGCTTCGCCGTGCGTGTCCCAGGTCTCGTTATTTCCCAGATGCACTTGGACGAGGCTGACACCGGCTTCTATCAGTCGCGCGGCCATCAAGAGTGACCAACCAAACGAGTGGCGGCCGTAGCGGTCAAGCACCGTGGCCGGCGCGCGTTCGACGTCGAGCGCGTCGCGGACTCGTCGGTCCGTCAAGAGACCGATCGCTCCTTGCCGAAAGCGATCGAACTCCTCGACGTCGGCACACCGCTCGAGATCGGCCCGCTGCTGATCGACGACGCGCAAAAGATCGGCGCGCCGCAGCATTCGCGAGCGACTCAACGACTGTGGCAGCGACAGGCTGGGCGCGTCGAACTTCGCCCGCTGCGGCGCGTTCGGCCGATCCTGGTGGTCGAACTCGTACGTCGGGAACGCACCGTAGCTGGCGTGACTATATGGCGCGACTTCGATGAACCACGGATCGTGCCGCGCGCCCATCACGCCGGCAAACTGACCGGCAATCGACCGGCGAGTCGCGTGGATCAAGCGATCTGGCAGCACGGCCGCCGGTGGCAAGTTGTTGCGATGTTTCATCAAATCGCCCGCGATCGATGCGATCGAAGGCCAATCCGTCGGCTCGGGCGACAGGGGATTGAAACCGCGCGGCAAGTCGCTGCGGCCCGTCAGCATGATGTGGTGGCCGGCCGAATGATCGTTCGACGGGTGCGTCAGCGAACGGCAGAGCGCCCACAAATGACTGCGCTCGGCCAACCGCGGCAGGTGCTCGCAAATCGAAAGGCCGGGCGTGCTCGTGTCGATCGGGCGAAATTCGCCGCGAATGTTCGCCGGCGCCAGCGGCTTCATGTCGAAACTGTCGATCTGCGACAGACCGCCCGAAAGAAAGATGTAAATCACCCCGCGGGCTTTGGGCGCGGCAGTAGGACTCGCGGCTGCTTGTCGCAACGGCGCCAGGTGATTCATTCCGAGGCCGAGCAAGCTGAGCGAACCGGCCTCGAGCAACGTGCGACGGTCGATGCGCGGATGGTGATGAGCGAGCATCAATCACCTCGGGAGCGGGTGCGGAGACGAATCCCCACGGCAGGCGGGACAAACCGGCAGGCCAGGCGGGCAGTACGATCGATCCAGATCGTAGCATGCCTCGGCTCGACATGCTCGTCTGCCAGCCGTTATCCGGCACTCAGAGGCGCGACCGCGCTCAGAGATGCGTCGGCTCTTCGACTCCGGCGCTAGAGTCGGACGTGCGCGCCTTGGCCAACTCGTGCCGCCGCTTGGAGCCGCGACCCGTGATCTCCCGCCAAGCCGACTGCGCCGGCGGCGTGAAGGCGAAGAAGCAGAAAATGAGGGGCATCGCCTCGCGGACGACGAACACGATCGCCAGCGTGAGGATGATCTGGATCAAGCGCAGCCGGCTCCGGTGACCGCGAAACAACTGACTGAAGAAGTGCGCGTAGCGAAATCGCGAGACCATCAGCACAGCCACGGCCAGCGTAATCGCAGGCAACAGGAGGTACGTGGCTGGGATCAGCCACTCGGCCATTGCGCTCCACGCCCCTTCCGTCGCCATCGCCCGGCTCCGCAGGCCCGTGAGCGCGATCGGGAACGAGGCAATCGTCGCGGCGGCGGCCGGCGAAGGCAGTCCGCTGAAGAACGTGTGCGAGTCTTCTTCATCGGTCTCGACGTTGAAGCGGGCCAAGCGCAATAGCGCGCAGAGCGAAAACAAGCAGGCAATCGCCCACAACAGCCGCGACGGGTACTCGAAGAACGGCTGAAACCGCGCGTCGAACAGGCTTGCTCCGGACGCGTCGGCCTCCATCGAGTGCAATAGTCGCAACATCAAGAACGCCGGGGCGGCGCCGAAGCTGATGGCGTCACACAGGCTGTCAAGCTGCGCGCCGAAGTCGCTCGTCTGTCGGGCCAGGCGGGCGACACTACCGTCGAGCATGTCGAACAGCATCGCCAGAAAGATCAGGAACGCGGAGATGAACAGAAAGTGTTCGCCGGCCGGATCGGGACCGACGCGAGCCGCGTAGGTGATCGCGCCAAAGCCGCAGGCTGCGTTGCCTAGCGTCAGGAGCGTCGGCAGAACGGCGAAGACCTTGCGACGGTTGACCAGGCCGCGGCGACGGCGTCTCAGTTCCGATACCGCGCGACGATCGTCGAACCCGCGAGGACTTTCTCGCCGACTTTCACCGAGATCTCCAGACCGCTCTCCCATGGCAACACCAGTTCTGTCCGCGACCCCAACTTGATCATTCCGAATTGTTCGCCCGCATTGAGCACGTCGCCCGGTTTCAGCCAGCAGACGATGCGGCGGGCAAATTGCCCCGTGATCTGCCGGACGGTCATCCGCCGAAAGGGCGCAGACTCTTCCTCGATCCGGATAGCCAGCTGCTCGTTCTCCCGGGCCGATTCGGGCCGCAACGCGTTGAGCATCTTTCCGCGCCGATAGCGCAGGCCGATGACCCGCGCCCGCACCGGGCTGCGATTGATGTGCACGTTGAAAATCGAGAGGAAGATGCCGACGCAAATCGCCCGGCCGCCGCTGAACTCGTCGTCGGTCACCTCTTCAATGGTCACGATTTTGCCGTCGGCCGGCGCAACCACAACGCCCGCTCCGGTCGGCACCTGTCGTCGCGGATTGCGGAAGAACCAGACCACCAGTCCCGCAATCACCGCCAACGCGAGCGCCAAGAGACAAACCGTAACTCGACCGCCCGTCGAAGAAATCCAGAACGCAATGCGAAACAGCAAGAGCGCCGCCACCAGCGCGCCGCCGCCGATCACGATCAACTCGGCCAGCCCGACGCGGGCAAACGGCAGCCGATCGCGCCAGGTAAACGGATCATCCTGCGGCTCCCAGTAGTAGCCGCCCTGATTGCGGTGGAACTTGAGGTCGCGCGGATCGAGCACTTCGTGGGTGCAAGGATTGTAAGAGCCGCGACGCGTCTGCAGCATCCGCGATCGATAACGGGGCCGCAGCGCCTTGAGATACCACCGTCGCAGCCGCCCCCAATTCTGCTCCAGCCGAATCACCACTCCGCCACCCGGTTGGATGCTGCGGATCTGCGGATCCATCGGTTCGAGTGGCAATCGCGCCGATGAAGCTGGCGACGGTGCGGGCGAGGCCGACACGAGCACGACCGGCGGAGTAGCGAACGACGACGTCGACCCAGGCGCGCTCAACGTAGGCGCGGGCAGCAACGGCGGGCTCAATGACGGCGCGCTCGATGATGGCGCGGACAGCAACGGCGCGGACGGCGGCGCGGCCGTCTGAGCATCGCTATCGAGTGCAGGCTGATCGGAAGTCATCACTGCTCACCGAGTCGTTCACCGGGCCTCTCGCGAGGCCGCCGCATGGTAGAAATACGAACTCAATTGCGGGGTCAGGCACCTGCCGAAAGCTCGGCAATCAATCCGCCCAAAGCAAGAAGTCCATTATAGTTCGGTTCACTTGGCGAAAGAAACGAGGGCCGGCGATTGATCCATGTCGCGAAAGTTGGCGTTTTTCCAGCGGGTTGACCGTGCCGTCGGCAGTCGAGCATGATGATTCTGCCGGCAGAGGCTGTGGATCGGGGACTGCGAAGGAGGGCCGCGACTCATGCAACGGTTCCGCAACATCCTTGTGGGAATCGACCTGGCGAACGCCGATCATCTCGCAGAATTCGAACTGACGCCGCCGAACGAAGAGGCGCTGCGGCGGGCCATCTGGCTGGCCGCCCATACCGGCGGCCGGCTGACCATCTTTGCGGCTCTTGATATCGCGGAGCCGGCCCGCACCATGCTGCAGCAAGAGCTGGAGCATACCGAAGGCAACCTCGAACGACAGGCCGGCGAGATCCTCGAACGGTTCGTCGTCCGGGCCAAGTCCCAAGGTGTCGAAGCCGTGCAGCGGCTAGGCTTCGGCAGCCCGTGGCAGGAAATCTGTCGCCAGGTGCTCGTCGAGAATCACGACCTGGTCGTGATCGGCACCCGCGATCTGGGGCAAATCAGCCGCATTTTGTTCGGCTCGACCGGCGTCAAGCTGTTGCGCTACTGCCCCTGCCCTGTCTGGATTACGCGGCCCGATCCCAACTGGGACGATCTCAACATCCTTGTCCCCAGCGATCTCAGTGACGTCAGCCAAGACGCGCTCCGCATCGCGGTCAACGGCGGCCAACTCGTCGACACGCGGCTGCACCTGCTCCATGCCGTCGAGGGCATGATCGCTCCGCCCGCCTGGTTCGGCAAAACGCAACGGAAAATGGTGAACGACTTCCTCTGTCAGGAACGAGCCGAAGCCACCCGCCGACTGCACGAACAGCTTTCGCTGACGGACTATCGAACGTTGCCCCACGGCGTGCAGGTGCACGTCGTCGACGGACCGCCCGACGAAGCGATCCTCAAGGCGATCGACGATTTTCAAATCGACCTGGTGGTGATGGGGACGGCCGGCAACGCCGGGCTCTCGGGGTTCGTCGTTGGGACGACGGCCGAACGGCTCGTCTCGCATCTGAAGTGCTCGGTCATTGCCGTCAAACCGGCCGGCTTCGAGTGCCCGGTGACCCCGGAAGCATAGTCCGAGCGCGTCAAGGGGAGCTTTGAACTCGACTGCCGGCCGCCATAACCCTCAGTCGCCATGAGACATGAGGCGACACGGCTGCCGGGATCGGCCCGCTCCGAGAATCGCGCGAAACCTCTCGGCATCCGTGGATCGGGGCTTTCCTGATTGCCCGAAAATTCCGCAGAACTGTGAGAAGCCACACAGAGGAAAAGGTCGGCGCCTGCGATACTTCGACTGATACGCTGACGCGTATTCGGCAAACCAGACACCTTCTCGATCGCTCGGCGGGCGGTTCGTTATTCGCACGGTCTTTACTTAAACTCATACACAATGCCGCCTGTCGGGTGATTGTTTTTGCCGTCGCTATAATTCGTTAGATCATTCGCCGAATAATGCGGGGAAGGCAGCTCTTGGCCTTCCCCGTCTTTTTTTGCGCCCGCGCGTTTGTCAATGCACCATCTGACCGACTCCTGCCCGGCGATCGGATGAGGCGTCGCGTAGAAATCTGATCTTGGGCAAGTCGCCCGCCTGTGGCAGGATGAAAAGAGAGCCTCGTTTCGCGCTCGCTCTGCGCGCCCGCGGTCCGGAGCCGACACGCTCCGCATTCCCGCAATGACAAGAGTTTCATCCCCGACGAGCGCGGGTCGACTCTGCACGGGACCCGTTCGCGGGACGGGACTAAAAGGTCGGAACTCAGAGACCGGTCCGGCGTCCGGTCCGCTCTTAACAATTCGAAAGAGTCCGGCCGTAGTCTTTGGGGGGCAGTGACTTACGGCGGACAAACGTCCGGTCCGGACACTTTCTTTGAAAGGGACCGCAGACGGGACGGGATTGAATTGCCGAGCCCCGCGTGTAGGGGATTGATTCAGACAGAGGAGGGACAGGACACGAATCGATTGTTACCACGAGGTCACCAAGGACGCCAAGGAAATTCGGATTTGCTAACTGCGTCTCAAACATGGTGCTCTTGGTGACTCGGTGGTTAAGCGATCCGCCGGGTCTGGGACGGGTCCCGGTGAATGGGACGGGATTGGATTTCGTCGGGATGGATTGAGACACCCGGACCCGGTGATGGGACAGCTTGACGCCCCCCGGTTGATTTCCAAAGATTGACGCTGTCGATTCGCAAAGATTGACCGAGTCAGCTTCGACCAAAGGTCCCGAGGGTGTGGGCATGCGTCTGAACGAACGGCGGGAAAGCGCGCTCAGTCGGCGCGACTTTCACCGGCTTGCCACCGCGGCCTTCGGCGGCCTGTTGGCCGGTTCGCTCGCCGGGTGTGGTGATGGCGATCGGGCGGCGGCCCCCGTGTCAGGCTCGCCGGCTGCTCCGACAACCGGGGCTGCACCGACCACGACCGCCCCGGTGGTCAGCGCCACGACGGTTGCGCTCCACGCCTGCCGCGGTCTGAATGAGTGCAAAGGACTGGGCAAAGGCCACAAAAATGCCTGCGCCGGCCAGGGGAACTGTTTCACCGTCACCCACGATTGCGCCGAGAAGAACGATTGCAAATCCCAAGGCGGCTGCGGCGGGACGAACGGGTTCAATGACTGCAAAGGCAAAGGCGGCTGCGGACACTTCCCGATCGAGGACGCAGTCTGGAAGAAAGCCCGCGCCCAGTTCGAATCCCGCATGAAGGTGGCAGGCAAGAAAGTCGGTCCGGCCCCGGCGGCCGCGGGCTAACGTTGGCGTCAGAGAGCAGGCGACATGATCCCGGCACGACTTGGTCACCCCAATCTCGGACTCGGGCTGGGCCTGCGAACCGTACACTATCAACACATCCTCGACCACAACCCGAGCGTGGACTGGTTCGAGGTCATCTCCGAAAACTACATCGATTCCGGCGGACGGCCCCGCTATGTGCTCGAGCAGGTGGCCGAACGCTATCCAATCGTGATGCACGGGGTCTCGCTGTCGATCGGCAGCACCGATCCGGTCAATTTCGAGTATCTCAACAAGCTCCGCGATCTGGCCCGGCTAACCAAGGCCTTGTGGGTCTCCGATCATGTCTGCTGGACGGGAGTCGCCGGTCGTAACACGCACGACCTTTTGCCGATTCCCTACACCGAGCAGGCGCTGGCGCACGTGATCGACCGAATCCGCGTCGTGCAGGACGTGCTGGAGCGGCCGCTGGTGCTGGAGAATCCGAGCACTTATGTGACGTTCGCCGACTCGACGATGCCCGAGGCCGAATTTCTGACTCGCATGACCGAGGCGACCGGTTGCGGCCTGTTGCTCGACGTGAACAACGTTTACGTCTCGTGCTTCAACCACGACCAGGATCCCTTCGAGTTCCTCCGCGCGATTCCGCACGAACGGGTCGTGCAGTTTCATCTTGCCGGCCACACCAACTGCGTAACGCATCTGATCGACACGCATGACGGCCGCGTCGTCAATCCGGTCTGGGACTTGTATCGCCTCGCTCACCAACTGACGGGCGGTGTCTCCACCCTGCTCGAATGGGACGCCCGGATTCCACCGTTCCCGGTCGTGCACGCGGAGGTGCTCAAGGCCCGCAACTATATGGTGTCGGAGTTGTCTGGGTTCGCAGCCGACGCTGCGAGCACAGCGAGCGATGCTCAAAGCGCCGCTGAGTCGGAAGTGTTCGAGGAACTCGCTGAAGAGCCCGGCATTCCGCAGCCGGCAACCTACGCGACGGCCGAGTTCGAATGACGGGCAACCGGCAAGACGTGCGGCAACTCGCCCAGATCCAACGTTGGCTGCAAACCGTCATTACCCACCCCGACGGCGTCGAAGCGGGAATGGCATCGGACGCGGCGCGGTCCGAGATCGATATCTCGGCCGATCGCGTCGAAGAAGTCATCGATCGTTCGAAACGGCGGACCAGCGTCGAGCGGCTGGAAATCTACGCGAACGCCTACTACGCGCGGCTGCTCGAATGCTTGCGCGATGAATATCCCGCCCTGCTGCATGCGGCGGGCGACGAAGTCTTTGACGGGCTGGCCTTTGGCTATCTGCAGGCGTATCCGTCGCAGAGCTACACGCTGGGCGAATTGAGCCGGCGATTCGCCCAATATTTAGAGGAGACGCGGCCGACCGACGAAGACGAAGCCGACGCGGGCGCGGGGCCGTCGTGGCCCGAGTTTCTGATCGACCTGGTCCGTCTCGAGCGCTGCTATAGCGACGTCTTTGACGGACCGGGTGCCGAACGCATGTCGCTGCTCGACGCGGCCGCACTCAAGGACCTTTCACCCGAAGCCTGGATGCAGGCGCGCCTCGTCACCGTTCCCTGTCTGCGTCGGTTGCCGTTGCGCTTCCCGGTCCACGAGTACGCGACGGCCGTCCGCGAGAAAACAGATCCCGATCTGCCGGAACCGACGCCGACCTGGCTGGCGGTGAGCCGGATCAATTACGTGGTCCGCCGCTGGACGCTCAGCCCGGTGCAGTTCGAATTGCTGGCGGCACTGATCGAAGGACAAAGCGTCGGCGCGGCCATCGAGCGAGCCGCCATACTCGCGGTCGAATCGGGCGAAAGCGTCGAAGGACTCGCTGCCAGTCTGCGCGACTGGTTCGCCGAGTGGTCGTCGGCCGGGTTCTTTCAGGCCATCGAGCTGCCCGGCTCGCGCGAAGGTGAATCCTCGATTAAGTAGCGTCTCCGCTCGTTGCTCGCCCGACCTCCGGCCGACATACTGCGACGAGCCCATCTCTTCGCACAACAATTCGCCCGCTGGAGCGCCGCCAATGTCCAACAAATTGTCGCTGTTCAACAAGTCGTTGTCTCTCACGTGTCTGGGGATTTGTCTCCTCGTTGCCCTGCCGGCCCGCTCGGCCGACGGTCCGGGGCCGTTCGAGGTCGCGGAGACGATCCACATCGGCGGCAAAGGCGGGTTCGACTATGTGACGGTCGATTCGCAGGGCAAGCGGCTCTACATCCCGCGGGGCACGCACACCCAGATCCTTGACCTGACCACTGGCAAACTCGTCGGCGACATTCCTGGGCAGCAGGCCAATCACGGCGTCGCGCTGAACAGGCAGGTCGGTCGCGGCTTCATCTCCGATGGGCCGGGCTATGTCGTGATCTTCGATTTGAAGACAAACGCTGTGCTGGGCAAGGTGCAGGTCGCTCGCGGAGCCGACGGGATTATCAACGATCGGGGCAGCAAGCGCATCTTCGTCGCGTGCGGGTCGTCGGGCAGCCTGACGCCGATTCCCATCGATGTCGATCCGACTAACGGCAAAGCCGATCCGGCGATCGAGCTGGGCGGTAAACCCGAATATCTGGCGTGCGACGGCCAGGGACGAGTCTTCGTGAACCTCGAGGACAAGGACCAAGTGGCCGTCGTTGACTCGAAGGCCCTCAAAGTCCTCGACAAGTGGTCGATCGCTCCGGGTGGAACGCCGGTGGGGATGCAGATCGATCCGGAACATCACCGCTTGTTCGTCGGTTGTCGAGAACCGCAAAAGCTGATCATTCTCAACACCGAAGACGGTCACGTGCTCGGCGATTTGCCGATCGGCGTCGGCTGTGATGCCGTGAAGGCCGATCAGGGCGACATCTTCGCCAGTTGCCGCGATGGCAGCTTGACCGTGGGGCGCGAGACTTCGCCCGGCAAGTTCGAGGTTTTGCAGACCGTGAAAACGCGACCGGGCGCCAAAACCATGGCCCTCGACCACGCCACCCACAGCATTTACCTGCCGACTGCCGAGTTCGGGGAAGAAACCGACCGCCGCGGCCGACGGAAAGCCAAGCCCGACAGCTTTATGATCGTGGTCGTCCGCCCCGTGCAAAAATAGAGGCTGGGGGAATTGGAACTAGTTCGCAGCCGGCACTTGCTGCGTCAGGCAGTGGAACGCCCCCAGGCCCCAGATTACATCCAGGCAGTCCAGGCCGATGACCTCGCGATCGGGAAAGAACCGGGCCAGCGTCGATCGCGCAATCTCGTCGTTCGGGTGATTGTAGGTCGGCAGCAGGACGACGGTGTTGGCAATGTAGAAGTTGGCGTAACTCGCCGGCAGGCGCTGCCCTTCGTAAACGACTGGGGGCGGCATCGGAATCGGGACGATCTCCAGCGACCGCCCGTCCAGGTCGGTGATCGTTTCGAGCCGGCCGAGGTTTTCCTGGAGGGGAGCAAAGTTCGCGTCAGAGGAATCGTCCTCGATGGCGGTGACGACCGTGCGTGGTCCGACGAAGCGAGTGAGATCGTCGATGTGCCCGTCAGTGTCGTCCCCCACGATGCCGTCACCCAGCCACAACACCTTCTCGACGCCCAGCATCTCGAGCAGACGGGTTTCGATCTGGTCCCGCGAGAGCTGCGGGGTGCGGTTCTGGTTGGGCAGGCAGCCTTCAGTCGTGAGCAGCACGCCGGCGCCGTTGCTGTCGATCGAGCCCCCCTCGAGAACCATGCCCCCCTTGCGGCAGGGAATACCCAGGGTGTCGGCCATGCGGGACGGAATCAGATTATCGAAATCGTGCGGCGGGTACTTGTTGCCCCAGGCGTTGTAGTCCCAGTCGATCGCCAGTCGCGCCGCTTTGGACCCGCGACCGTCGTGATGGATGAGAATGATGGCTCCGTGGTCGCGGCACCAGGCGTCGTTGGTCGGATAATGGTGGAAGCGAATGTCGCCCGCCGCTTGTGCCCCGTCGAGAAACCGCCGGGCTTTGGCCTCCATCGCCGCGTCGTTGACGTTGATGTGCACCGTTTCCGAACGGGCGAGCGCCGCCACCATTTGTGCATAAACCGGGAAGATCGTGTCGATCTTGCCGGGCCACGAAGCCTCTTTGTGCGGCCACGACAACCACGTGGCTTCGTGCGGCTCCCACTCGGCGGGCAGGCGGTAGCCGAGTTGTTTAGACGTCGCGTCGGCAGTTGGGGAGGTGCTCACGGCAGATCAATCGATATAGCGTCGGGTGATCTCGCCGTAGGCGTCGACCCGGCGGTCCCGCAAAAAGGGCCAGTGCGTCCGCGCGAAGTCGAGTTGACCCAGGTCGACGGGCACGACGTGCGTCGCCGTCTGATCGACGGGCCCGCGCCACAGCACTTCGCCGCTTGGATCGGCGACAAAGCTCTGTCCCCAGAACTCGATGCCGTCACCGGCACTCGCCGGATCCTTCTCCAAACCGGTGCGGTTGACGCTGACAACGAAGCAGCCGTTGGCGACCGCGTGCGAGCGCTGGATCAGCTCCCAGCTCTGGTGCTGACGCCGGCCGTACTGGGCCTTCTCGGACGGGTGCCAGCCAATGGCGGTCGGATAGAAGAGGATGTCGGCCCCGCGGAGGGCCGTCAGTCGTGCCGCTTCCGGATACCACTGGTCCCAGCAGATCAACACGCCGAGCTTGGCGAACCGCGTCGGAAAGACCTGGAAGCCGAGATCGCCGGGCGTGAAGTAGAACTTCTCGTAGAAGAGCGGGTCGTCGGGAATGTGCATCTTGCGATACTTACCGACGAACGAACCGTCGGCGTCGATCACCGCGGCCGTGTTGTGATAGAGCCCTTCGGCCCGCTTCTCGAAGAGCCCCGCGACGATCGCCACCCCAAGTTCGCGGGCCACCCGCCCGAGCTGGTCGGTCGTCGGCCCGGGGATCGGCTCGGCCAGGGCAAAAAATGCGTGGTCTTCGCGCTGGCAGAAGTACGTCGACGTAA